>Cebus_capucinus_imitator_PRJNA485217_SSR105__coassemble_478_pt1 | contig 16542 bp, 12 predicted proteins | sample Cebus_capucinus_imitator_PRJNA485217_SSR105__metabat2_high_PE_005 | metagenome-assembled genome bin Cebus_capucinus_imitator_PRJNA485217_SSR105 | reverse complement strand
TCGCTGTTGTAAATTCGCTAGTGCCGATAAAGTGCAATGATGAAGAAGATTATGATAAAAATAAAATATATCGAGAGGCATTGTTAGATAGGCAGTTTTTAAATTATCCGATGATAGTCTCTACTCATGTTAGTTTGTTTAATACTATATTTGGCACAAATAGAGAGTCGATTTTTGGCTTTTATCAGCTGATGAACAGTGTTATTGTTTTAGATGAGATACAAAGTTATAAAAATACTATTTGGAGCGAAATAATTTATTTTTTGAAGGATTTGGCAAAACTTTTGCACATGAAAATCATCATAATGTCTGCAACTTTGCCTAATTTGGATAAATTAGCTCCTGAGCTTAAAACGGCAAAAATATTGCTACCTAATAGCAAAAAATATTTTATGAATCCTTTATTTAAAAATCGTGTAGAAATATTTTATGATTTATTGGAAAAAACTTGCGAAGATAAAGAACTTGCATTTGAAAACTTACAAGAGCATATTTTAAATGAATTAGCAGGCGATTTTAATAAAAAAATATTGGTGGAATTCATCAGCAAGAATACAGCTCTTGAGTTTTGGAAAAAATTATGTGAATCAGGACTTTTTGACTGCGATATTGAATATATGTCTGGCGACGATAGCTTAATGGAGCGAAAGAGAATTATTGATAAGCTTAAAATAGGCGATAAAAAAATAATTTTAGTGGCTACACAAGTTATCGAGGCAGGGGTCGATATTGATATGGATATTGGCTATAAAAATATCGCTAGATTAGATAGTGAAGAACAATTTATGGGCAGAATAAATCGCTCGTGTAAACGCTCGGGCAAGGTGTACTTCTTTAAAATTGATGATTACCAAAAAATATATAAAAAAGACATTCGCATAAATAGTGATTTTACTTTAGATAATGAAAAGATGAAGGATATTCTCTTAAATAAAGATTTTAATGCTTATTATAATAGCGTGATGAGGAGAATTGTTGTAAATTTAGAGAGCGATTTAGAGGAATTTTTGCAAGATGTAGCAAAATTGAGATGGAAAAATATATCAAAGCATATGAAATTGATTGAGGAAGATAATAACTGTATGCTCGTCTATTTAGCTAGAGATATTGAAGATGAAGAAGGCAATATTATCTGTGGCCGCGATATTTGGAGTGAATATATATGCTTAAGTAAAGATAAAAATATTGATTTTGCCGAAAAGAGAGTAAAATTATCTCGCACAAGAGCGTTGATGAATAATTTTCTCTATCAGATAAAATACAATCCTACTTTAGTTACAGATGGTATTTGCGGTGAAATAAAATATATAGCTGATGGCGAAAAATATTTTTGCAATGGCAAATTAGATAAGAAAAAAGTTCAGGGAGAAATAGGTGATTTTGTAGATTTTATTTGAGGTAACGGTATGAAAATAACAGGAACGATGATAAATTATTATTTTCATTGCAAAAGGCAGTGTTATTTAATAGCTAATCGCTTGAATCTAGAAGATAATAGCGAAGTTGTGCAAATCGGAAAAGCTATGCACGAGGAAAGAGCAGAGGCAGAAAATACGGAAATAAGCATAGACAATGTCAGATTGGATAAGCTGACTGAGGAATATTTAATTGAAGTAAAAAAATCTGACTCAGATGTAGAAGCTAGTAAATGGCAGTTAATTTTATATCTAAAAATATTGAAAGATAAGGGGATTATCCGAAAAGGCAAATTAGAATTTATAGAAAAGAAAAAGCAGAGCAAAAAAGTGATTTTAGTTGAATTGACAGAAGAACTAGAAAAACAACTAGCTATCAATTTAAAAAATATTGAACAGTTGCTAAAACAAGATAAAATACCCGCTGTTTTAAATAAAGCTAGTTGCAAGAAATGTGCGTACTATGATTATTGTTATATTTGATTTATAAGCTGATAGGAGATATAAAATGGGTGCTACGCAGTATATAAGTTCTATGGGGGAGTTATCGAGAAAAGATAATTCTCTATGCTTTCGCAATGAAAAAGTAATAAAATATATACCTGTAGAAGCGGTGAGAGAACTTTTTTGTTTAAATGAAGTTACGATTAATAGCAAATTGCTAGATTTTTTAAGTCAAAAAAATATCATAATGCATTTTTATAATTATTATGGCAAATACAGTGGTACTTTTTATCCTAAAGATAAATATAGAAGTGGAAAGTTGATTGTAAAACAAGTAGAAGCGTTTCAACAAAATAGAATGAAAATCGCCAAAGCTATCGTAAAAGGAATCGGCATAAATATTTATGAGATTTTGTATCACTATTATAAACACGATAAAAAAGAGGTAAAAGCGACGCTTAATTGGATTAAAAATGATTTTTATGCAGAAGTGGAAAATTTAAATAACGAAGCTAATATCTTTAGTTTGATGTGCTTAGAAGGTGAATTGTGGGCGAGATTTTATAGCACTTTTAAATATTTTTTGCCAGAGGATTTTATCTTGAATAAAAGGGTGAAAAGACCGCCGGATAATCCGATAAATGCACTGATTTCATTTGGCAATACATTGATTTACGCTAAGACGATTTCCGCTATCTATAGAACGCATTTAGACCAGAGGATAAGTTATCTGCATGAGCCGGCTGAAACTAGATTTTCTTTGAGCTTAGATATGAGTGAAGTTTTTAAACCTATAATCGTATTTAGAACAATTTTTGATTTAGTGAACAATAGGAAAATTCAAGTCGCCAAGCATTTTGAGCGAAATTTAAATTATTGCTTATTGAATGATAAAGGCAGACAGATTTTTATATCTGCGTTTGAAGGCAGGATTGAATCTTCATTTAAGCATCCGATATTAAAGAAGTATACCTCATATCAAACTGCTATAAAATTAGATTGTTATAAATTGATAAAATATATTTTAGAGGGAAAAGAATTTGTGCCTTTTAGTTTAAAACTAGGTTATTGATTTTTAAAGGGAAAATATATGGCAAAGAATTTAAACTACAATTACGCTTTTGTTTTTTACGATATAAATGAAAAGCGAGTGCAAAAAGTCTTTAAGATTTGCAAAAAATATTTATCGCATTTTCAATACTCTGTTTTTCGTGGAGAGATAACGCCTTCAAAATTGATGAGATTGAAATTAGAGCTAAAAAATGTAGTTGATGATGAAGAGGACTTTATCTGTATTATAAAATTGTTGAATAATAATGTTTATGGTGAAGAAACCCTCGGCAAAAAAGATTCTGTAGCGGGAGAATCGCTGTTCATTTGATTGTCTAGCAAAAATAAAAAAGTTGGAGAGAAAAATTCTTTCCAACTTTTTTTATTGCTTATTTTTTATTTTGAAATACAGCCAAAGTGCGTTTTAAGATACCGTTTGTATGAGCTATAACCATGCCGTAATTTGTCATAGGAACTTTTTGAGCGGTGGCAATTTGCAAGCGAGCTTTCATTTCTTGCTCATTAATCATGCAAGCTCCGCAGTGAATGACTAATTTATACGGCGATAAATCTTGAGGAAATTGTGTGCCGGAAGTAAAGATAAATTTTGGATTTTTTGCAGTGTAATTTCTCACCCAATTTGGTAATTTTACAGTGCCGATATCGTTGCATTGGCGATGATGTGTGCAACCTTCGCTGATTAAAATAGTGTCGTCATTGGTGATTGTATCGAGCGTTTTTACAGCTTGAAGTTGCAGGGCTAGATTTCCTTTGTAGCGGGCAAATAAAATAGAAAATGAAGTCAAATTTATATCTGCCGGTACGATTTTATTTACTGTGTTAAATGCTTGGCTATCTGTGATGATGAGCTTTGGTTTTGCCTTTAGATTGTTTAAAGTATCAGCTAAAGTTTCGACCTGCGAGATAATAGCTGTTGCTTTGAGGTCTAAAAGTTCACGGATTACTTGTTGCTGAGGCAGTATCAATCGCCCTTTAGGAGCTGATTCATCAATGGGAATGACAAGTATAACGCTATCGCCAGATTGCACTAAATCTTTTAGAATGTATTTTTTTTCTTTATGTGTATTTAAATGGGCAATTTTTTCTTTTAATTTATCAATTCCTTGACCTGTTTTAGCACTGATGTATATTGAATTTTCCTCAGGGGATTTACTATAGCCAGCAGGCAGTAAATCAGCTTTGTTGTAGGCAAGGATATAAGGAATTTTTGCTTTTTTTATATGCGTTAAAATATCTTGTTCAAATTGAGTCAATGCACCTGTAGCATCTACAACGATGATTGCAATATCTGTTTGACGCAAAATCTGCATAGTTTTGGCAACTCGCATAGTGCCGAGCTTGCCTATATCATCAAGCCCTGCTGTGTCGATTAAGGTAACTGCTCCAAGTGGCAATATTTCCATAGCTTTTTTTACAGGGTCAGTCGTTGTCCCTTTTATCTTTGAAACAAGCGAAATTTCTTGATTGGTGATAGCATTCATTACGCTGGATTTTCCGGCATTGCGTACACCAAAAAAAGCTATATGAGTGCGGTTTGCTGACGGAGTTTGATTTAAGTCCATAGTAATTCCTTCTCAACTTAAAATATTTTTGTCTTAAAAACGAAAATCACGCTGTCCTTCTTCAATTAATTTTAATTGCTTTTCTACGATTTTTTGCACCTTAGGGCTTTTTATCTGCAATAATTGTTTAGCAATTAAGTTGTTACCGATAGCTTTAGTATCAGCTGAAGCGTAATCGCAAAGATATTCTTTTAAAGTCATCAAAGCATTTGGCAGACAGCAGTTGGAAATTTGACCGCTTTTGCATAAACTCATGAATCTATCGCCAACGCGACCTTCGCGGTAGCATGCTGTGCAAAAGCTAGGTAAAAATCCGGATTTCATCAGCCAAGCTACGACTTCATCTAAACTGCGATTGTCGCTCACGTCAAATTGGCTAGAATTATCTTCAGGTAATTCTTCTTCGGCATAACCGCCAACGCTAGTGCGAGAACCTCCGCTTATTTGGGAAATGCCTAGCTGTAATACTTTTTCACGACATTGTTGGCTTTCACGCGTAGAAACAATCATGCCTGTGTATGGAACAGCTACACGAATGCAAGCTACAATTTTGGCAAAGGTATCATCATCTATTCCGTTGTCGAAGGTAGAAGGGTCGATATCATCGGCACGGCGAATTCGTGGCACGCTGATTGTATGAGGGCCTACGCCAAAGCGAGATTCAAGATGTTCTGCGTGCATTAATAATCCCGTAAATTCATAGCGGTATTTTTCAAGTCCAAACAGCACTCCGCAACCTACATCATCAATGCCACCTTCCATGGCTCTATCCATAGCTTCTGTATGGTAATTATAATCGTGCTTAGGGCCTGTAGGATGAAGTTGTTCATAGCTTTCTTTGTGATAAGTCTCTTGAAATAAAATATAAGTGCCGATTCCAGCCTCTTTTAATTTGCGATAATTTTCTACAGTTGTAGCAGCAATATTTACATTTACACGGCGAATTGCTCCGTTTTTGTGCTTAATGCTGTAGATTGTCTTAATGCTTTCAAGCACGTATTCAATAGGATTATGAAAAGGGTCTTCGCCTGTTTCTAAAGCAAGTCGTTTATGCCCCATATCTTGAAGTGCGATTACTTCTTTTTTGATATCTTCTTGCGACAATTTTTTGCGGGTTATATGTTTGTTTTTAGCGTGATATGGACAGTATACACAGCCATTTATGCAGTAGTTAGATAAATAAAGTGGTGCAAATAAAACTATGCGGTCGCCGTAAAAATCATCTTTGATTTTTTTTGCCAATGCAAAAATTTCTTCATTTAATTCGGGAATATCACAAGCAAGAAGTACGGACGCTTCACGGTGAGATAATCCTTTTTCTAGCTTTGCTTTAGCTAAGATTTCGCCAATTAAGGCTCTATTGTGCTTATTTTCATCAGCATAGCGAAGTGTTTCAAGAATTTCTTCGTGATTTATAAATTCTTGAGCATTTTTCGATTTTGGATTGTACAAATTAATCATACTTCTTTCTTATTAAATTATATTTGAACTATATAGGATTAATAGGAATTATTTTTCCTGATTTATTTATTTAAGCTATCGCCACGGTCGATTACTGCTGTGTAACCGTGAGCTGATAACATTTGTTTTAATTTTACGATTCCTTCTAAGGATTCGCCACCAGTTATTTTTTTATTATTGTACAAGCTGTAGTACGAACGAGTGGTGAGAGGTGAAATATTTGGCATGATGACATTTGCCCCTGCCTGTAGTCCTTTTATCGTGCCGTTTTCCATTAAAGAAGCAAGTGCTGTTGTCGCAGGAAGTAAAACTTTAGGAAGTAAGAGGCGAACGATAGCTAAGATGACTAAAGTTAAAGCTACACTGCCTGCTTTTTCATCATTAAACGGCGTTTGACAGTGTGGAATAAAGGGGCCAATGCCAATCATTTGCGGTTTTAATTTTGTTAAAAAAGCGAGGTCAGCTACGATATGCTCTCTTTTTTGATGTGGTGAGCCAATCATCATGCCTGCTCCCGTTTGAAAGCCGATTTCTTTTAGCGTATTTAAGCAATTTAAACGGCTAGAGAGTTTCATATTGTGCGGGTGCAATTTTTGATAATGCTCAGCTGTAGCCGTTTCATGGCGGAGTAAAAATCTATCAGCTCCTGAGGAGTAATAAGCTAAATAGTCCTCTTTAGTTTTTTCGCCGATAGATAGCGTAACGGCACAATTAGGATATGTTGATTTGATAGCTTTTACGATATCGCAGATTCTTTCTGTGGTAAAATACATATCTTCGCCCCCTTGCAATACAAAAGTGCGAAGTCCGTTTTGGTAGCCAATCATGGAGCTTTGCAGAATTTCTTCTTTTGTCAGGCGATATCGCATAGCTTTATCATTTGAACGGCGAATACCGCAATAGTAACAATCGTTTTTGCAGTAATTGGTGAATTCGATTAAGCCACGCAAAAATACTTTATGTCCGTAATTTGGTTCGCGAACAAAACGAGCCGCCGCAAATAAATATTCGCTAAGCGGCCCAATATAATTTTCTTGTGCTAAATCCTCTAATAGTCCTGTGATTTTTTCGCTATCAAATACAGGATTATAAATCAATTCATCAATTAATTTATAGGATTTTGTATAAGTCATGTATCTTCTCTTTTTTATTTATCAAAATCAAACATTTTTGCTCTTGCTTTGTAGGAAGTGTGCAATAATTCATGAGCAATATGACTGCCTGGTTTTTCTAAGAATTCTTCGTAGAGTTTCTTTAAATATGGGTTTTCGTGAGATTTGCGGTATTTGCAGTTGCGGTCGATTTTGTAGAGTGATTCCATGCGGTGCTTGTTGATTGCTTGAGTTGTGCCAACAGGTTGACCGCCACCGCCAAGGCAACCGCCAGGGCAAGCCATAACTTCGATAAAGTCGTATTCGCATTTGCCAGTGCGAAGTTTATCCATGACAACTTTGGCATTGTTTAAAGTGTGAACTACAGCAATGCGAACTTTTTTATCGCCGATATTCAAGGTAGCTTCTTTGATTCCATCAAAGCCACGAACAGGAGTGTATTCGATATTTTGCATTTCTTTTCCAGTTAGCCATTCGTAAGTAGTTCTAAGAGCTGCTTCCATAACGCCACCTGTTGCACCAAAGATGGCACCTGCTCCTGTAGAGGTACCCATAGGATTATCAAATTCGCCTTCTGGCAAATCATTGAAGTTTATGCCGATGTATTTGATGAGTTTAATCAAGCCACGAGTTGTTAAAACTGCGTCTGTATCTTGGTAACCATCACGCCCCATTCCTTCACGAGTGATTTCGTATTTTTTAGCTATACATGGCATGATTGCTACTGTATAGATATTTTTAGGGTCAAGATTTTCTTGTTTAGCATAATGTGTTTTAGTTAAAGCGGAGAAAATCTGCATAGGAGATTTAGTTGTGGATAGATGGTCAAGCAAATCAGGATAGTGTTTTTCCATGTAATTTACCCAGCCTGGGCAACAAGAAGTAGTCATCGGCATTTTTTTGCCTTCTTTAATGCGTTCAATGAGTTCATTTGCTTCTTCAGTGATTGTAATATCTGCACCATAGTTTGTATCAAATACTTTATCAAAGCCAATCATGCGAAGTGCTGTAACCATCTTTTTAGTAACAATACTTCCTTCTGGCATACCAAAAGCATCGCCGAGAGCAACGCGAACGCTAGGTGCTGTCTGCACAATTACTGTCTTATTAGGGTCAAAAATTGCATCTAATACTTTATCTGTATCGTCTTTTTCAACTAAAGCACCAACAGGGCAAGCGAGGCTACACTGACCACATAAAACACATTTTGTAGTATCGAATTCATCATTAAATGGAGTTGTAACATGAATATTAGTGCTTCTGCCAGCAAAACCTAAAACTTCAATGCCTTGGATTTCTTTGCAAGCACGGATACAGCGACCGCATTTTACACATTTTTCAGGGTCATGAAGTAAGCTAGGATTATTTCCTCTTTTTTGCTGTGGTGTACCTACATGAGGTAAATTTGGTTTTAATACATTAAAACGGCTACATAATTGTTGTAATACGCAGTTACCATTTCGAGGGCAAGTCAAGCAATTTTCTTCATGGTCTGCCATGATGAGCTGTAAAATGCCACGCTGTGTATCACGGACAACCTGCGTATCAGTGAAAACTTCCATGCCTTCCCAACAATCTGTAGAACAAGCTGCGAGCAAACGGCGTTGGCCTACAACTTCAACAGAGCAAATGCGACATCTTGCTTTGATTCTTTGGTCTGGGTGGTAACATAAATGAGGTATATCTATATGCAACATTTTTGCTGCTTGTAAAATTTTTGTGCCTTTTTTTACAGTTACAGGCATATTATTTATCTTTAAATTAATTAACTCTTCCATTAGCTTTGCTCCCTTCTAATTTTCTATTTCAATTACTATCGTTTACTTTGAAAGTTTCTGGGAAAATTTTCATTGCAGATTTTAATGCATTTTGTGCTGTTTCGCCAAGACCGCAAAGAGAAGACATTGGCATAACTTTAGCAAAAGTAGTCATTGTCTGTAAATCTTCTTGTGTATGTGTGCGTTCTTTGATTTTATCTAAGAACATTTTTATATGGCGATTGCCTTCACGACAAGGAGTGCATTGGCCACAGCTTTCATGTAAGAAGAAATCTTGTGTGTAGCGGAGAAAATCAATAACAGAAGTTCTTTCATCAATAACTAAAATAGAACCAGAACCGATTACTAAATCGTGTTCTTTGAAGGCTTCATAAGTGTATGGTATATCTAAGATACTTTTATCGGCGATTTTACCTGAAGCTCCACCGAATTGAATTAATTGGATTTTGCGATTTCCTTGAACGCCACCTGCTAAATCGTAGATGATTTCGCGAATGGTAGTGCCAAATGGAATTTCATATACGCCAGGTTTATTTACATTACCGCCAACGCTCACGAGTTTAGTTCCAAGTGATTCACCAACGCCGTAATTCATATAAGTTTTAGCACTGTCGCGAAGTAAATGCGGAACGATAGATAAACTTTCTACGTTGTTCATGCAAGTTGGGCGAGCAAATAAACCGCTTTGTTTCATAAATGGCGGTTTCATGCGAGGGCGACCTGCTTTACCTTCCATAGAGCGAATAAGTGCAGTACCTTCACCACATACATAGGCACCAGCACCTGTGTAGAGATGAATGCGGTAATTCCAGCCTGTGCCTAAGATATTTTCGCCTAAAAAGCCGTGTTCTTCAGCTTGCTTGATTGCATTTAACAAGCGTGGGCGAAGGTGGCTATATTCAGCACGCATATAGATATAACCATCTTCAGCGTTTACTGCCCAGCCTGCAATCGTAATAGCTTCAATTAAATTAAAGGGGTCATTTGTAATAAGTTCACGGTCTTTAAAAGTGCAAGTTTCACCTTCGTCAGCATTGCAGATTACGCAGTGATGAGGACGTGCCACATCACGAGCTTGCGACCATTTGCGACCCATTGGGTATGCCGCACCGCCACGACCTTTGATTTTTGCTTCAGATAATAAATCTGCGATATCATGTCCCTCCATGGTTACAGCTTTTTTCAAAGCAGAGTAACCACCGATATTCATGTAAGATTCAATGGAAAATACATCGTATTTACCAAAATTTTCGGTTATGTATTGTACGCTACTCATCGTTTAACCTCTCGCTTTTCCTAAATAGTAAAATAAACAAATTTAAATCAGATAAATTTTTCCAATACCTTGCGGATTTTGTCCTCGCTATCTAAATGACCGTAAACTGTGCCATTGATTTTCAAAGCCGGAGCAACGTCGCAAGCACCAAAACAAGATACTTTTTCTAATGTAAAACGTCCGTCATAAGTAACTGTGCCAAAATCAATATTCAATAGTTTTTTTAGAGTATCAATTAAAAAGGCATTGCCATTTACCTTGCAGGCAATGCTGTCGCAAACTTCGATTGGATAACGTCCACGTGGTTTATCGTGAAGTGCATCATAAAAAGTAATGCAATCGTAAATAACGGATACTTTAACATTAGAAATTTTTTCAGCCAAATAATATGCCACAATTTTAGGGATATAGTGCTGAGAAATTTCTTGTTGAACTTCTACGAGAATACCAACAATCTGAGTATAGTCATAATCATGAGCCTTAACGATAGAATCAATTTTTTCTTTTAGCGATTCTGTAAGCTCAAATTTGCTGCTGTCCTCAATCATGTAATCAACCTACTTTCTGCTTTATCAACATAATATATACAAGTGATATTCAATTTTTTACAAAATATATATTATCATAAATCTAAATTAGAAGAAATAGTCAAATATAATAGATGTGCCAGTTAAATAAAATATTAACTGGCACGATTATAGGGGTAATACAATTATTATGGAACTTTATTATTGAATTTTACCTTTTTCCCAAATACCATTACTTAAATCATCTGCAATTTTTTTGTAGTTTTTATCAGATAATCCATAAAAGAAAGCAATGATAATTGCAGCAATACCTAATGCTACACCTGGGTAAAGTGTCATAGCAGCTTTAATACCTGTTAAAGTTTCATCTGTTTGAGCTGCATTAGCTACATAACCAGTTAAAACTAAGATACCAGAGCTTACGATTGCAGCTAGAGCCTGAGCAATTTTTCGAGAAAAATTAAATGAAGCATAAGTGATACCCTCTTTGCGAATACCGTTATGCCATTCGCCATAATCAATGACATCAGAAACAAATGCCCAAGTAATACCGTTTGGAATAGCAAGTGCTACATATCCAATAGTAACAAGTACAATAAAGCTGTAAACATTTGTTACAATAAAAAAGTTTAAGATATTGGCTACAGAGCCGATTAATAAACCACCTACAGCAGTTTTCTTTTTACCAAAAGTTTTAACGAGTTTTGGAATCATGAGAATGCCAAGAACAGAACAGCCCATCATGATACCATTTACGATTGGTTGAAGTGCCATATTACCTAAATTATATTGGCAAAAGAAAATCATCATTTGATTATTTGTGTTCATAGCAGATATTGTAAACAAGGTCATTAAAATTAAACAAAGAAGTGGTTTATTTGTGAATACAACTTTTAAGTAATCGGAAAATTTTGCCTGTTTTTCGTTTACGGTATTGCGTTTTACTTTAACATGTTCACGAGTATTGCGATAACAAATATAAAATCCAAGAACACCGATTATAGACATAATAGCAGCAGCAACAAAAAAGCCATAGTGTGGATTATTAAAAGACATAGCAATAGGAACAAATGCTATACCCGTTATAAGTTGAGCACCAATAGAGCCAGCCTGTCTTGTTGTTGCCAATTGACTTCGTTCATTTACATCACGAGTCATAACGCTAGCAAGTGAGCCATAAGGAATATTTGTAAAGGAATATACTAAACCCCAAGCCATATAAGCTGCATAGGCAAAAGCAATTCTTCCTGATAAAGACCAATCGGGCATAGTAAATGTAACGACAGTTAAGATTGCAAGTACAATACTAGATAACATCATTACAGGACGAAATTTTCCTCTAGCACCAATGTTTTTTCTTTTATCAATAAGTGAACCAGCAAGAGGATCCATAAAAGCATCAAAAATTTTAGTAAAGGCAAAAATCCCTGCTACAGCAGCTGCTGGAATAGTACAGATATCAATCCAATATTTTGTCAAATATGCTTGCCCTAAGTCAAACATAAAACCATTGCCAAAATCACCAAAACCATAAGAAATTTTTTCTTTCCATGATAATTTTTGATAATGAGCTATTTGATTTGCTGAAATTTGTTCTCCATTTTCTTTTGTTGTCAAAGACATAATATTTCCTCCTAGGAATAAAAAACAAAAAATAAAACATATATTTCTAAAAGACAGTCTGAATTATTATAAAATTTTATTAATATTTTCTAATATACTTGTTTTATAAAAAGTTATTTAATAAGCTGTAGTAAATAAAAGGGGGAACTACAGCTTATTAAATGAAGGGGTTATTATGATTTTAAATATCTAAATTGAAATATTCTTTTGCATTGTAGTAAGATATGTTTTGTACAATTTTTCCCAGGTAGTCTATATCAGCGGGATATTCACCATTTTCTACTAAATTACCAATAAAATTACATAAAATACGGCGGTAATATTCATGACGAGGATAGGATAAAAATGAGCGAGAATCAGTAAGCATACCTAAAATATTTCCAAGTACAGATAAATTTGCAATGCTAGTGATTTGATTAATCATGCCTTGTTTAGTATCATTAAACCACCAAGCAGCACCTTGCTGAATCTTGCCATTGATACCCGCACCTTGGAATGAACCTATTATAGAGCCAATTAAAGCATTATCAGCAGGATTTAAAGAATAAATAATTGTTTTAGGTAAAATGTTTTTATTATTTAATGAATCTAAGAATGCTACAAGTCCTTCACCACAATTGTAAGTTGCAATGCAATCAAAACCTGTATCAGCTCCTAATTGTTTATACATTTTTGTATTGTTGTTTCTAAGTGCAGAATAATGAATTTGCATTGCCCAATTTCGTTTTGTATATTCAGAAGCTAAATATTCCAATAGAGCAGTTTTATAAGTTTCTTCTTCAATTTGAGAGATTTCTTCATTATTTAGAGCTTTTTTAATAATATTATTTACATCTTCTTCTGTATATGGACGATAGAATACATATTCTAAAGCATGGTCAGTTATTTTACAGCCCATTTCTTCAAAGAAGTCCATGCGAAGTTTAAGAGCATTGCGAATATCATCCATAGTTTTTATTTGAATACCAGTTATGTTACTGAGTTTTTTTATATAATTACTATATTCAGGCATATTAATACGCATAATTGCATCTGGTCGCATAGCTGGAATTACTTTTGCTGAACATAAATTATCATCTGCTATTTTTTTATGCCATTTTAAATCATCTGCTGGGTCATCTGTTGTACATATAAGTTTAACATTAGCTTTTTTTATAATACCTTGAACTGTCATTTCCGGTTGTTGTAATTTATCATTACACAATTTCCAAATTTCATCTGCTGTTTTTTCACTAAGAGGAATATCACAATCAAAGAAACGTTGTAGTTCTAAATGAGTCCAGTGATAAAGAGGATTGCCGATTGCTTTTGGTAGAGCTTTGGCAAACTCTTGGAATTTTTCTTTATCAGAAGAATCTTTTCCCGTAATTTTTTCTTCACTAGTTCCGTTAGAGCGAATTAAACGCCATTTATAGTGGTCTCCGCCAAGCCAAACTTGAGCGATATTTTTGAATTGACGATTTTCTGCTATTTCTTGAGGTTGAATATGGCAGTGATAATCAATAATTGGCATTTTTGCTGCATATTCATGATAGAGAATCTGTGCTGTTTTTGTTTCTAAGAGAAAATTTTCGTCCATAAATTTTTTCATTTTTTTGACCAGCTTTCTATGTTTTAAATCTATAAGTTAATTATTCTGTTACTCCGTCTTTCCAAATTGCAATTTCATGGAAATCTCGCTGTTCTGCTTTTGTTTTTTTGCCGGAAGCGACATCTAATACATAATCAAATAATTCATTGCGAAGTGTAGACATATTGAAGCCTTCTAAAAGTTTGCCTGCATTAAAATCTATCCAATTCGCTTTATGTGTAGCTAATTTAGAATTTGTAGCAATTTTAATTGTTGGAACAACTGTTCCCCAAGGCGTTCCTCGTCCTGTGGAAAATAAAATTATTTGGCAACCGGAAGCGGCTAAAACGGTAGTTGATATGGAATCATTACCTGGACCTTGAATGAGATTTAAGCCAACTTTTTGATTACAAGTACCGTATTTCATAACATTGACTACAGGAGCATGACCGCCTTTTTGCACACAACCTAAAGATTTGTCTTCAAGTGTTGTTATGCCACCTTTTTTATTTCCTGGAGAAGGATTATCTGATATTGGTTGATTATATCGTTTGAAATATTTTTTAAAATCATTGATTAATTCTACTGTATCATTAAAGATTTCTTTATTTTTAGCTCTGTTCATCAATAATGTTTCTGCTCCAAACATTTCAGGAACTTCTGTTAATGTTGTAGAACCACCGCTACCGATTACTAAATCGGAAAATTCGCCAATTAATGGATTAGCTGTAATTCCTGAAAATCCGTCAGAACCACCACATTTTAAACCAACATGTAAATTGCTGATTGGACATTTTGTGCGAGTGTATTTATTGGCAAACTGGGCTAATTCTTTTAAAATTGTTTCGCCAGCACTTTCTTCATCTTCAACTTCTTGGGTTATTAAGAATTTAACGCGGTTTTCATCATATTCGCCAATAGCTTTTTTTAACTCAGCAATATTGTTGTTTTCACAACCAAGACCTATGACAAAAACTGCACCGGCATTAGGGTGATGTACTAAATTAGCTAGTATTTTTTGTGTCATCACATAGTCTTCACCGATTTGAGAACAGCCATATGGGTGTGTAATGCCGAAACAATCATCAATATTTGGAAAATCTTTTATCAGATTTCGACCGTATTTTTCTAAATAGCGTACAGTATTAGTTACACAGTTTACAGTTGGGATAATCCAAATATCATTTCGTACACCTACAGTATTATTATCGCGTTTATATCCCATAAAAGTAGCGTTTTCACGGCAAGGTAAGCTAACTTCTTTTACAGGTTCATAAGTGTAATTTAATAATGCACCAAGATTTGTTGATACATTATGTGTATGAACATGGCTTCCCATAGGGATTTTTACAGTTGCATGAGCAATAGGAAAACTATATTTGATGATATTTTCGCCTATTTTTATATCTTTTATAGCTATTTTATGCCCTGCAGGAATATCATTTTGTAGAATTATTTTATTATCTTGTATATTTATTTCTTGACCTTTGGTTAAATCTTTAATGGCAACAACTACATTATCCAAAGGATTTATTTGTAATACGTCCATAGATATGCCTCATTTATTTTAATAGTTTTTGCATGATTTCTTTTGTGCCATGTAAATCAATTTCATATAAATATTTTCCAACACTATTAACAAGTTCTGGATAAACTGTTAAATTAATATTCCATAAATCTGTATTAGCTAGAATTTTGCTAGCTACAACTTTAGCACTTTCAGGTGTTTTTTGATAACAAGCCCATGCAGTAGTCAATTTATGGATTGCATTTATATCATCTGTAAGTTCATATTTTTTGCCGTTATGTGTACCATAAATATGATTATCTTGTACTCTATCTGCTTTATAAAGATAAATATAAGCTGCAAAAGAGAAAGATAGATTTTCGGAAAATGAACTAAATTTTTCATGATATTCCAAAATAGAAGGAAGAACTCTAGTTTTAAATTTAGATGTGGAATTTAATAAGATACTTAATAATTGATGTTTGATAAATGGATTTTGGAAACGTTCTATTACTGCATCTGCAAAATCTTCTAACATTTTTTTATCCATAGAAATAGAAGGTAAAATCACATCTTTTATTGTCTGTTTAGTAAAGTTACCAGTGATATCATCATTCATCATTTGAGATACTGTATCTAAACCAGCTAAGAAACTTGCAGGAACATTAGAAGTATGACCACCATTTAATAAGCGAACTTTACGTTGGCGATATTTTGTAATATCCTTTTCAATTATTACATTTAACTTAGTAGCGATAAATGGAAGTTTTTCGTTTAATATAGGGTCACCTTCAATCGCAAAAAAGTGGAAGGGTTCACCACAGGAAATTAAGGCATCAGTATAGCCGAGTTCAGTTGTTAAGCTCTCTATTTCATCTTTTGGATAGCCACTTACAACACGGTCAACAAGTGTATTGTAAAATTTATTAGCATTTTCTATCCAAGAAGCAAACTCTTGAGGTAAATTCCATTGTTTAATAAATTTAAAGATAATCTTTTTTAATAAATCGCCATTGCTTTCCAAAAGTTCGCAAGGAATGATATACATACCTTTATCTAATTCACCATTAAAATATTGATAACGATGATATAAAAATAAAGTTAATTTAGCAGGAAAAGATAATGGAGGAGTCATATCTTTTGTATCTTCACTATTATAAGTTAAACCTGCTTCAGTAGTATTTGAAAATACAAAT
>Cebus_capucinus_imitator_PRJNA485217_SSR105__coassemble_433_pt1 | contig 17995 bp, 17 predicted proteins | sample Cebus_capucinus_imitator_PRJNA485217_SSR105__metabat2_high_PE_005 | metagenome-assembled genome bin Cebus_capucinus_imitator_PRJNA485217_SSR105 | reverse complement strand
AACATCTCCTTAATTAAAGTTGCATTTGAATTTTAAAATTTTTTTGCACTAAGATTATATAGCAAAAATAAAATAAAGACCAGCCGTTTTTGAGCTGGTCATAGAAAAAATAAAATTGATATTTGTATTAATATTCGTATTGATAAATATTATTTTCACTAGAGATATTGTTATTGGAATTAGTAGCTGAGTTATCTACATAAGTATCATCTGTATCATTGATAGTATTGTTTGAATTTAAGCTAGAGCTTGAAGTTGAACTATTTACATTGCTATCTGCGTATTCATTTTCGCTAGAGCTATTATCTTCTGAGGATTCTTCTGTATTAGGAGTATTTACTCGCAAATTGTCTTTTAAATTTGTTTGAATAGCGTAGATATTTGTCGCTTCTTTTGTTTGAATATAGGATTCTGTGCCAGCTGGCAAATCTAAATCTTTGCCTTGAACGAAAATACCGCCCACTATGCCTATTGGGCCTAAAAGAGCCATGCCGGCAACGCTTGCTCCAGCAGCTACAGCGAGATTTTTGATTTCTAACTTAGCTTTATCGCCTAAAAGTGTAGGAACGATAGTGCCGTCAAAGGCTTGAATTTGTTGGAAATTGATATCTATTTCGCCATTTCTGCCAAAGTTTTTAGCACTTTTTATTTTTGTTACAACGCCTTCACCTGGAGAGCCGGCAGCGATGATTAATTTTCCATTGTAGATGACATCTTCTGCTGCTTGGAATTTTACTTTGTCGCCAACTTTGCTCGTTTCTGTATTTAGTGGAGTAACGAGTTTTATTTTAACTAAAGTATCGGCAGGTATCGTTGTGGATACGAGCGGAGTTTTTGTATCGGAATTGCCGTACGCTCTCATCGCTAAATCATTCATGCGTTTTTGAAGCGTTCCAGAAACAGGTTTGCCGTAGATATCCGTTTCTAAAGTAGTCAATCTATCAGTGATTGATTTTATGGATACTTGACCGCTCAGAAACCACTCTATACCGTTCATTTGTGTGATAGCAGATGGACGAGTAGTATTATCGAATGTAGTGGCATAAAGCGTATTGATTAAATCGCTAATTGCTGTATTATTTCCTGAGGTTTTGCCGTAGAAATCATTTTCAAGGCGACTTATGCGAGTTAATAAGGCTCCTGTTTGCTCTTGTCCGTATACAGATTGTTCTACGAGTTTTAATCTCGATTGAAGCGTAGAGGCGTCTAAAACATCATAAGAAGTCGTTGGTCGAGAGGTATTTGTCGTGTTTACTGTTGAAGCTATAGCCGGAGTGATTGGTGCTGAAGCAGAAAACAATAAAGATAGACATAACCCTGTAGAGATAACTTTTTTTAACATGAAAAAACCCTCCTTTGTTAAGTATTATTTTAATTTATAAAGATTAAATTTTGCTGAGTTTCATTTGGCGATTTGCAAAATAAACAGGTTTTAAATTATATTTATCGAGAAAATCTACAGCTTCATGCAATTTATAACCTACATTTTCTGGCGTATGTGCGTCAGAGCCAATAGAAACATATTTTCCGCCGAGATTGGCATAGCGTTCATATAATTTTAATAATGCAGGTATATTATTAGAATTGTTAAAACGTCTAGTGTTTAATTCTGGAATGATGTTTTTATCGAGGATTGTTTGCCAAATATTGTCCACTAAATCTTGATAATCGCTCAGTGTGATATCTGCTGAATTGTATGGTGCATAGCGACAGATATAATCTATATGACCTAGAATATCTGCAAAATCATGCATAGCGATGAGTTTTGCCATTGAAGATAAATAGTTAGTGTAAACGCTTTGTTTATCTTTATGTTCATAGTAAGATTTATAATACAAATCCTGTTTATCTAAGATATGAAGTGAACAAATTACTTGGTCGAAATCAACTTTTTTGACAAATTCTAGGCTTTGCTCTTTAGTATGCTCTTGCATACCAACTTCTACACCTAGATATAGTTTATTACTTCGATAGGGTGCGTATTCGTTCATGTAGGCATGAGGGTCAAATTCGAATAAATCATCTGCGGGAAAGTCAAAATCGAGATGTTCTGTCAACACAAGGCCGATATTTTCTCTGTCAGCGGCAGCGATTGCATCTTTTATTTCCATTTGAGAATCTGCGGAGAATTTTGTATGAAGATGAGAGTCAAAAATCATAATTTAAAACCTCGCTTTGAAATCATTTATTAAAAATAGAGCAGAATACTCTCACTTCTAAGCTTTAGCGTAAGTGAGAGTAGTTCACCTGATAGCTTCTTGTAGTGCTTTAGATAATTGGTCAGGGCAAGAAGTTGGTCGCATACCGCAGTGAATTCCAGAGCAACGATTGATGATATCTTCAGCTTTTGCTCCTTCGATTAACTGGCTGATACCTAAAAGATTGCCACTGCAACCACCAATAAATTCTACATTATGAATGATATGTTCATCATCTAAGCTAAAATTAATCTGTTTAGAACAAGTTCCAGAAGTATTGAAAGAAAATTTTTTCATAAATCACATTCCTTTTTGAAAATATTTGTATAGTATATCTATATGATGTATTATAGGCTGGTTACAGTTTACTTGTAAATAATTTCTTGCTAATTGATAAAAAATAGGGCAAACTATTATAGGTGTAGCTAAAAATTTTGTATTTTATTATAGAGGTGTAAATTAATGAAAGTTGCTATGATAGGGACTGGATATGTAGGGCTAGTTACAGGTACTTGCTTTGCAGCGACAGGAAATAATGTTATCTGTGTAGATGTAGTGGAAGAAAAGATAAATAATTTAAAAAATGGAATCATTCCTATATATGAACCGGGCTTGGAATCTATGGTCAAATCTGCATACGATAATGGCAATTTAGATTTTACTACAGAGATAAAAGAAGCACTAGCTGTGAGTGATATTTGCTTTATTGCTGTAGGTACACCTATGGGCGAAGACGGCAGTGCTGATTTGCAATATGTGATAAATGCTGCAAGACAAATCGGTAAATATATGACGCACAATATGTACATTGTAGATAAATCAACAGTGCCGGTGGGAACGGGCGATAAAGTTAGAAAAGTTATTCAAGAAGAACTCGATAAGAGGGATTCTGATTTGACTTTTGATGTAATTTCTAATCCGGAATTTTTGAAGGAAGGAAATGCTTGCCAAGATTTTATGCACCCAGATAGAGTGGTTATTGGTTCGGAAAATCCGAAATCCATTGAAGTTATGCAAGAACTTTATGAACCTTTTATCCGCTCTAGCGAATTTTTTGTAACAATGGATATCAAAAGTGCTGAACTTACAAAATACGCAGCAAATGCAATGCTTGCTACTAAAATATCGTTTATCAATGAAATTGCCAACATCAGTGAAAAAGTTGGGGCAGATATAAATAAAGTGCGACGCGGTATTGCAAGCGATTCGCGAATTGGCTACAGCTTTTTAAATCCTGGCTGTGGCTATGGCGGAAGTTGTTTTCCTAAAGATGTAAAGGCTTTGATTAAAACGAGCAAAGAATTTGATTATGAGCCAGAATTATTGCACTCTGTAGAAAATGTAAATGCTCGCCAAAAAATGGTATTAGTGGATAAAATCATAACTTATTTTGGTGAAGATTTATCGGGAAAAACGTTTGGCATTTGGGGACTAGCTTTTAAACCTGGAACAGATGATATGCGAGAAGCACCTGCTATTTTGCTCGTAAAAGAATTGGTAAAACGTGGTGCAAAACTTCGTGCTTACGACCCACAGGCGATGAATACAGCTAGAAATTTTTATTTAAAAGATGTGGACAATATAAAATATGTGGCAAACAAGTATTCAGCGTTAAATGATGTTGATGCTATGGTTGTAGTTACAGAGTGGAAAGAATTTCAAAGCCCTGATTTTATGGAAATTGTAGCTCGCATGAAAGGCAATATCATCTTTGACGGTAGAAATATTTACAAAGAGAAAACAGTGAAAAATCACGGTTTAAAATACTACCAAATAGGTGTGAATGGCGATGCAAAATAACTTTGAAATGAGTTTATCGCTGATAAGTTGATATAAAAAAATAAAAATTTATGTTAAAATAAAAACAGCTACTAATTTATTATTTAGTAGCTGTTAATTTATTTTTGGAAAAATTATTTTGCAGTGTTGATGATTAGAGCGATAAATTCAAGATTTCCTTCTTTGGAGATATTGTCGATACCATGACCTTCTCCATCAGGGCAAAATACAACATCGCCTGCGTTTACGATAACTTCTGTGCCATTATCACTGTATTTACCAGTGCCTTTTGTGATATAATAGGCTTCGCCGTTTCCATGATGTTCATGATAGCCTAAAGAGCAATTTGGTTCTAAAACAACTTTAGCGAACATTCCGCATTGTTCTTTTAATTGGTCTTTGCCGAGAAGATGTTCAACGAGAAGATGACCGTTACCGCCGGCAGCTTTTTCTCTGCGTTCTGTTTGATGAGTTTTTTTTGTAAAAATCATGGGAATCTCTCCTTTTATTTATAATATATAATCTAATTTTAACATAAATAAAAAAATTTTGTGATAATTTATCTATAAATTTTAAAATTTTTAATGCATAATCATAAATTAGCTAAATCTATTGCTGATGTATCTTGGGCTAGTTTTGTAAATAAATTAGAGTATAAAGCAAAGTGGTATGGCAAAGAGATAATAAAAATTGATAGACTATATCCATCTAGTCAAATATGCTCAGTATGTGGAAATCGTGATGGTAAAAAAGCACTTGATGTAAGAGAGTGGACTTGCCCAGTTTGTCATGCACATCATGACAGAGATATAAATGCAAGTAAAAATATATTAGCTGAAGGTCTAAGAATAAGAAAAACAGCTTAAAAACATAAAGAACCGTAGGAACTACGGGGATAGCTTGGTAATAAAGATTTCGATAGGAAGCTGTTCCCAAGAAGAAACTCCCATTTAAAATTACAAAGTAATTTTAAATGGGAGAGGTTCACTCAAGAAATTTAGTTAAAAATCAAGGAAGGGATTTTATGATTGAGTTTTTGAAATTTGGAGCAAGTTGGGTTTTACCTCCGGGAATATTTTTTCTATTATTTTTATTTTTAGCCTATTGCTGTAAAAAGAGAAGACAAGCAAGACTTGCTAGTGCTATAACAATTGTTACGCTTTTATTTTATCTTTCTTCTACCTCGTATATCGGCGGAATGTTAATTGGCAGAATGGAAGATGTCTACAACGTCCCAAGTAGTTTGCCTAATTCTGATGTAATCGTAGTCTTAGGAGGCGGAGCGACTAGCGATAATCCCGATGTAAATGGCACGGGAACGCTTTGCAGTATCCCTGCCAGCAGATTATTAACAGCAGTGCGTTTACAGAAAAAATTAGATGTGCCAATTTTAGTATCGGGCGGTCAAATCTATGAAGATAGCGGACGAGAAGCCGATATAGCAAGGCGAATATTGAAGGAATTAGGTGTTCCGGAAAATATGATTATCCTTGAAAATAAGAGTTTAAATACGACGCAAAATGCACAATATAGCATTAATATTTTAAAAGCACGCAACTATAAAAGACCGCTTCTCGTAACTTCTGCATTTCACATGGAAAGAGCAGTAGTAAATTTTGCAAAATTTGGCGTTGAAGTAATTCCTTATCCTTGCGATTACATGGTAAATAAAGAAAAAGTTTTCCATTATAATAAATTAGCACCATCTTCGCAGGCTCTTGAATTTACAGCTATGTATATGCAAGAGAATTTGCGAACTTTTGTAACGAAGTATTTTGAATGATTTAGATTAGCGAGGAACATATTATGGTAAAAGATTTGACGACAGGAAGTCCTGCAAAATTGATTTTGATGTTCACTTTGCCTTTGATTGTGGGAAATATTTTTCAGCAGTTGTATTTACTGAGCGATACCTTAATCGTAGGTCGCCTATTAGGTGTTAGTGCCTTGGCTGCCGTTGGTTGCAGTGGTTGCCTGATGTTTTTTATGATAGGATTTGTCATCGGGTTTACATCGGGCTTATCTATTTGCACAGGACAGCGTTTTGGAGCAAAAGATGAAATCGGTATGAGAAAAAGTGCAGCAGCTTGCACTCTTTTAAGCGTTGTTACAACTGTTGTAATCACTATTTTTGGCGTGTTGATGGTAAGACCAATGTTGATTTTTTTGCAGACTCCGCCAGAAGTTTTAGATATGGCAGTTACATTTTTAACGATTATCTTTTTAGGGATTTTTGCTACAATGCTATTTAATATTTCTTCTAATTTAATAAGAGCTTTGGGCGATAGCACTACACCGCTTTATTTTTTAATCTTGGGCTGTGTACTTAATATCGTATTAGAAGTTTTATTTATCGGCGTATTCGATTGGGGCATTGAAGGAGCAGGAACGGCAACTGTTTTGGCTCAATTTATAAATGGCATGGCTTGCGTTTTTTACATCAAAAAGAAAATACCAATGCTTCACTTTAAACTTGGTGATTTAAAAATTTCCAAAGAAATAGCTTATAATCATCTAAAAGTGGCACTTCCTATGGGCTTTCAATCTTCGATAATCGCTATCGGTGCAATCATCTTGCAAGTGCCATTAAATAATTTGGGCGAAACAGCAGTGGCAGCGTATGCGGCAGCACAAAAAATAGATATGATTGCAGTTATGCCTTTGATGTCTTTTGGTATGGCAATGGCAGCATATACTGCTCAAAATTATGGTGCAGGTGCTATTGAGCGAATTAAAGTAGGCGTAAATAAATGCATTTTGATGTCCGGCGGATTTAGCATTTTTATTGGGATTTTTAATATTTTATTAGGGCCTATACTCGTTCGCCTATTTGTGGGCGAAGGACAAGAACAAGTTGTAAGCTATGGTCATCTATATCTTATGGTAAATGGTTCGTGCTATTTGATTTTATCGCTTCTTTTTATCTATCGCTTTACGCTTCAAGGATTAGGTCAATCTGTTGTGCCTACTTTTGCAGGGATTATGGAACTTGTGATGAGAGGAGTAGCTGGATTATTTTTAGTTGGCGAATTTGGTTACATTGGAGCTTGTTGGGCAAATCCTATGGCATGGATTGGTTCATGTGTGCCACTTATGATAACTTTCTATATAACTAGAAAATCTTTGCTAAAAAAGATAGCATAAGAAGTTTTAGTGAAAATTTTCTACAATAGAAAAAAATAAGAAAAATTTTCTATAATTTATAAAAATAAAGGGAAAATGAATTTTGATGTAGAAATATATAAGCGAAATATAAAGTATAGTATATTTAATTTTTAATTGAGGTGGAAAATATGGAATTAACATCAGCAGCTTTTAAAGCATATGACATTCGTGGAAAGTTCCCAGCAGAAGTAAATGAAGAATTAGCTTATAGAATAGGTCGTGTATTTCCTACATTATTCAATGCTAAAAAAGTTGTTGTAGGTCATGATATCAGATTGTCTGGTCCTGCAATTCAAAAAGCATTAGAACTCGGTCTTACTGAAATGGGTTGTGATGTAATTGATATTGGTCAGTGCGGTACTGAAATGATTTACTTCACTACTTATCATCTTGGGTTAGATGGCGGTATCATGATTACAGCAAGCCACAATCCAAAAGATTACAATGGCTTAAAACTCGTTAGAGCTGAAGCTCGTCCAATCAGTTCTGATACAGGTCTTAAAGATATTGAAGAAAAAGTTATGGCAGGCGAACTCGGCGAAAAAGCAGAAGTTGCCGGCAAAATCATCGAAGTAGATATTATGAAAGACTACATAGATCATTTGATGACTTATGTTGATGTAAATGCACTAAAACCATTGAAAATCGTAGTAAACTCTGGTAATGGTGCAGCAGGTCCTTTCATTGATGAATTGGAAAAACGTCTTCCATTTGAATTTATCAAAGTTCACAACAACCCAGATGGAACTTTCCCTAACGGCGTACCAAATCCATTATTAGAAGATAACCGCGAAGCTACTGCACAAGTTGTTCGTGAACAAAAAGCTGACCTCGGCGTTGCTTTTGACGGCGACTTTGACCGTTGCTTTATCTTCGATGAAAATGGCGATATGATTGAAGGTTATTACATCGTTGGTTTCTTGGCAAAAGCATTCTTAAATAAAAATCCTGGAGCTAAAATCATCTATGACCCACGTCTTATCTGGAACACTATTGAAATCGTTGAAGAAGCTGGCGGTGTTCCTGTTATGTGTAAGAGCGGTCATGCATTTATCAAAGATAAAATGCGTCAAGAAGATGCAGTATATGGTGGCGAAATGTCTGCTCATAACTACTTCAAAGACTTCACTTTCTGCGATAGCGGTATGATTACTTGGCTTTTAGTTGCAGAATTATTATCTCAGTCTGAAAGCACAATGTCTGAAATGCTCAAAGAACGTATGGAACGCTTCCCAATCAGCGGTGAAATTAATAGCACTGTTAAAGATGCCAAAGCTGTTATGGAAAAAATTGAAGCTGAATATGGTCCTAAAGGTACCGTATCTAAAGTTGACGGCTTAAGTGTTGATTTTGACCAGTGGAGATTTAACTTGCGTATTTCTAACACTGAACCTGTAATTCGCCTTAACGTAGAAACTCGTGGCGATAAAGCACTTCTTGAAGAAAAAACAGCAGAATTGTTAGCAGTTATTCGTGCTTAATTAAAATGCATAAATTGCTATGTTCAACTAATATAAGTTTATAAAGTTTTTTAGGGGGAAATAATTGAAATGAGTCTTAAACTTAAATCTGGTTTTACTTTTGATTACGATAATTTATTTGGCGAAGGAAAAGTTACTAAAGCTGATATCGAAGCTTTTGGTGATAAATTAAAACAAGCTCACGATGCTATGAATGTAATGCGTGAAACAGGTTTTATCAAAGCACATTTATCTAAAGATGGCGAACCAGAAAAAGTATTATTTAGCCAATGCCCATACATTCAGGAAGGACCTTTAAATTCTCCTGAATCCATGAAAAAATTGCAGGATTTACGCGATAGCGTAAGAAATCGCGTAGACGCTGTAGTATCTTTGGGTATCGGTGGCTCTTATTTAGGCAATAAAGTATTATTCGATATTCAATGCGGTGAATTTTGGAACAGCAAATCTGTAGAAGAAAGAAATGGATATCCTAAATTCTATTTTAGCGGTAACAATATTGACCCACGTCGCACCAATGATTTAATCAATCATTTAGCAGATGCAGCAGAAGTTACAATGAGCCATTACAAACGCACATACAAAGTAATGTTAATCGTAATTTCTAAATCTGGCGGAACATTAGATACTATGTCCAACTTCATGGTAATTTTAGATGCATTGCAGAAAAATGCTCAAATCGAAGTTGAAGTAGTAGCTGTAACTGACCCTAACACTGAAAAACCAACACTCTTAAAACAGATGGCTATTGACCACAACTGGCCTCAATATAGTGTACCAGACGGAGTTGGCGGACGCTTTACAGTATTTACTGATGTAGGACTTTCCACAGCAGCTTGCATTGGTTTTGATATTGATGAATTCTTGCGTGGTGCAAGAGATATGGACGAAGCTTGTAAGAGTGAAAATATCTGGGAAAACCCAGCTATGCTCAACGCTGCTTTAAAATATATCGCTTCTGAAAAATATGGTCGTAGTATTGAAGTTATGATGCCTTATGGCGATTATCTCGAATCTTTATCCATGTGGTACATTCAGCTTCTTGCTGAATCCTTAGGAAAACAGTTCGATAAAGAAGGCAATGAAGTTTGCTACGGTCGTACTCCTGTTGTTGCTCTTGGCACACGCGATATGCACTCTCAGACTCAACAGCATCAAGAAGGTCGCCTAGACAAAGTTGTTCAGTTTATCCGTGTAGAAAATTGGGAAAATGATATGGTAATTCCTGATGTATTCCCAGAAGTTAAAAAATTAGCTGATATCGCAGGCGTAACTATGGGAGAAGCTCTTGAAGTTGCTCGTCAATCTAATGCTGACGCTTTAGCTTCCAACAAACGTTTCAATGCACTCTTTAGCTTACCTGAAATGAATGCTTACCATTTAGGTGAATTATTATACATGCTTGCAATGTCTGTTGCTTATGAAGGCGAATTTGCAAATGTTGACGCTTTTGACCAACCAGGTGTAGAAGCGTACAAACGCATTATGGGCCCTAAATTACAAGAACTCAAAGCTAATAAATAATTTTAAGTCTATTAAATTAAATATACTAAGCTGATATTAGGCAAAAAGAGGATACATTTGTATCCTCTTTTTCCGTTTTTTGGAGGTTTTAATTATAGTTAATGAAGAAAAAATAAAACTAGAAAAATTAAAAGAGCAATACTTAAAATACAAAAAGCAAATACTGTATATACTCATTTTAATTTGCTCACTTAGCGTGGGTTACAATATTTTTTTCGCTGACAGTGGCAAGGTGCATCTTGAAGAAAATATTGGTGATGTAGATGTAAACGCAAAAAAGGTAAAGGATACAAAGAGCAGAGTTTTATATGCAATTTCGCCAAATGATATCGAATTAAAAAATCCCTTTAACTTTGAACATGAAACGCCAACAGCAAAGCTCAAAATAAAGGAAAATGAAAATACTATGCTAGAAGATGTCGCTATCAAAGCTGAGCAGATAAAAGAACATAATCTGCCTGAAAATCAAGAGGCGATTAAAACAAAAGTTAAAGCTTTCAAAAAGAAATCTGAGAAAAATTGCGAGCTTACTGCCGTCATGGATATGGGAAATAGTAAAATCGCCATTGTAAAGATAGATGATAAATCGCACCGAGTTAGCGTTGGCGATATCATAGATGATGTAAAAGTAATTAGTATTGGCAGAAATGATGTGATTTTAAAATTTGCCGATGAAGATACAGTAAAATATAAATTAAAAGGATTTTAAATGAAGATGAAAAAATTTTTAGGGTTTGTGATAATCTGTATATATTGTCTTAATTTGTATACAGTGCGAGCAGAGGCGATTTCCTTAGATGTGGCAAATGCAGATGTGCGAGAGCTTTTGACGATGATATCTGTACAGGGAAATATCAATATGGTATTAGATGATAGCGTACAAGGGACAATATCTTTGAAATTATCGGGGCTTAGTGCAGATGAAATGATAGAGGCGATTTGCAAGAGCAATAATTATACTTATAGATACCAAGACAAAATTATATACATAAATAAATCGGATAATGAAAAGAGGCTACATCACCTTAAAGTCAATTATTTAAATTTGCAGAGAGCTTCGCAAATGGTGGATTTATTTTTGCAAAAAGACGACGCTAAAAACAATAAAGATGATAAAAAAACTAGCAAGGATAAAGATGATAATGATGATACAAATGTGGTGATTGATTATGATGATAATAATTTGATTTTTTATGCTAGTGATGAGGATTTTATAGCAATTTGCGATTTTATGCAAAATGTTGATTTACAACCACGACAGGTTTTATTGGAGGCGAAAGTAACTGCTGTGCAAAAAGACGCACAGAAAAATTTAGGCATATCGTGGGAGTGGTCAAAATTTCCGCAATCGCCAACGCACAATATAACTTACGATACGATAAAGCACACAGTGCAAAACAGTGATGGTAGTTTTTCGCAGGTAACGGATTATATCCCTGTAGATGAAGTTACGAGAAATTGGCAGGGAACAAATAATATCCCTGGAGTGATTCGCTTTGGCAAAAATCCAGATGGCTATCCGTACGAATTTTATTATTCAGCACAATTAAATGCACTGATAAATGACGGTAAAGCAAATATTTTAGCTAGCCCTAATATCATGACGATTCAGGGAAATGAAGCTGTGATAAATATTGGTAGTGAAGTTCCCGTGCCGACGATTTCTACAACTGATGCTACTACGACAACTTCTATTGAATACCGAGAGGCAGGCATAATTTTAAAATGCATACCTAGAGTTAATGAGGACGGATTTATAACGGTGAAAGTTCATACAGAAGTCAGCTCTCCTTTTTATGTGGAGGATATGAAGGCGTATCGCTTTCAAAAAAGGTCAGCAGATACTATGGTGCGATTAAAAGACGGAGAAACTATGGTGATAGGTGGCTTAATAGGCAGTGATGAAGCCAAGCAAATGAGCAAAGTTCCATTTTTAGGCGATATACCGATTTTGGGAAATCTATTTAAAAACTTGCAAAAATCAAAGAGTGATACTGAAGTGATGATATTTTTAACAGCTCATGAAGTAAAATAAAATTAAACGCTAAGATAAATATTTTTTATTTGCCTTAGCGTTTTTAAATTCACTTGACGATTACTTTTTGTCATTGTTTGGTATATAATATTATTTTAGAATGTTGATAGAGTGTAGCTATTGCGTTATAATTAATTCAATAATAAATGAACTTAATTCATAATTTATAAAGAGGTGTGTGTATGTATCCTGTTAATCTGATTATTGATGATAAGCCATGTATTGTTTTGGGCGGAGGACATGTGGCTTTACGCAAAGTTCAGGGGCTTTTGGAGGCTAAGGCTAAGATTACGATTGTATCGCCAACTTTAGTTGAAGAATTAGCTCAATTAGTTGATGAGAAAAGAATTATTTGGAAACAAAAATGCTACGAAAAGAGCGATTTGGACGGCTTTGAACTGATTATCTGTGCCGTAGGCGATGAGAAAGTGAATAAAGAAGTCTATAAAGATGCTCACGAAAAACGCATTTTGATAAATGTCGTAGATAGATTAGAGTTTTGCGATTTTGCACTTCCTGCTAAGATTAGAAGGGGAAATCTATTAGTTACATTTTCAACTAATGGAAAATCGCCTGCACTATCTCGCTATTTACGCAGAAAAATGGAAAAAGAATTTGATGAAACGTATGCGATTTGGCTTGAGCGATTGAATACACTTAGAAATGAGGCTATAGCTAAATTATCCTCAGCAGATGAAAGAGAAATTTTTTGGCGTAGTGCATTGAGTGATGAAGTTATGGATTTAGTAAAACTCAAAAAATACGATGAAGCGGAGGCATCTATCCGAAATGCAATTAGTAGTTTTAGGGCTTAATCATAAAACTGTATCTGTAGAAATCCGCGAACGCTTTGCAATTTCTGCAGATAGCATCAACAAGGGAATACACCATTTAGACGATTATGAAGGAATTGAAGAAGCAGTTGTTTTATCCACTTGCAATCGTACGGAAATTTATGCAGTGGTAGATGATGCGACAAAAGATAGACATTCAGTGGAAGAATTCTTCTTTGCTCTATCTGGCAATGATAAAGACGAAGCAAAAGATGAATACTTTTACTACTATGTAGATGAAGACTGCATTAGACATCTATTTGTAGTTGCCTCAAGTTTAGATTCGCTAATCATTGGCGAAGGGCAAATTTTAAGTCAGGTAAAAAAAGCCTACGCTATAGCTCGTGAGGCTAATGCTACTAATACGATTTTAAACACTTTGTTTCACCGTGCAATCACTACAGGAAAGAGAGTTAGAACTGAAACAAAAATAGCTTTTAATGCTGTATCGGTTAGTTACGCAGCGGTGCAACTTGCGTTAAAGATATTTAAAAATTTCAAAGATAGCAATGTATTAATCTTTGGTGCAGGTCAAATGGCAGAGCTTACTGCTAAAAATTTGGTGGGAAAAGGCGTTAAGAAAATCTATGTAGCAAATCGCCATTTTGATAAAGCCAAAGAGCTTGCTATGCAATTTGGCGGACAAGCTGTAGGCTTTAGAGAGGCTATGCGAAAAGCAAATGATGTCGATATTGTAATCACTTCTACAGGAGCACCTCATTATGTGGTTAAACCGTGGGAAACACAGCTTTTCATGTCCAAGAGAAAAGGCAGAGAATTGGTGATTATTGATATAGCCGTTCCTCGTGATGTTGACCCTGATGTGGCTCTTATAAAAGGCGTAGAGCTTTACAATATTGATGATTTAGAAGCTGTAGTCGAAGATAATATCAAAGAACGAGAGTACGAGGCAATTCACGCACAGCAAATTATTGATGAAGAAGTAAGTTCTATTTTAGCACGCTTTCAATATCTATCCTGCCAGCCAATCATGGCTCGCTTGTCGAATAAAGCTGAAAAAACTCGTCGCCGTGAGCTGAAAAGAGCGATGGCGAAATTGCCTGATATTAAAGAAAGTGAATATAGAATAATAGAGCATATGTCGCATATGATTGTACGCAAACTTTTGCGTGAACCGATGACTAAATTAAATGATTCAGCAGGAACAGAAAATGAGCAGTACTACGTAGATTCTGTAACTAAGTTATTTAAGCTGGATTTATTGCAAGAGAGGGATAATTAAATTTATGCGAAAGAAAATTGTAATTGGTACACGTAGCAGTAAATTGGCACTGTGGCAAGCTGAATACGTAGCCGATTGTTTGAGAAAACAATACGAAGGGTTAGAGGTAGAACTAGAGCATATCACGACAAAGGGTGATAAGATTTTAGATGTGCCACTTGCCAAAATTGGTGGCAAAGGATTGTTTACGAAAGAATTAGAAGTTGCTATGCTAGAAAAACGCATAGATTTAGCCGTACATAGCTTAAAGGATATGCCAACCTCTTTGCCAAAAGGTTTGAAATTATCCACGATAACGAAGCGATTTGACAGCGGAGATGCGGTTGTAAGTCCTATTTACAAAACTTTGGATAATTTACCTATAGGAGCTAAAGTGGGGACTTCTAGTTTGCGACGCAAAGCTCAATTATTGAAATATCGTCCTGATTTAGATATCCATAACTTGCGTGGCAATGTAAATACTCGCTTGCGTAAATTAGAAGAAGAACATTTTGATGCTATTATCTTGGCTTGTGCAGGTTTAAAGCGATTGGGCTTTGGCGATAAGATAACGCAGGTTATTCCACAGAGCATTTGCCTTCCGGCTGTAGGGCAAGGGGCATTAGCCATTGAAACTAGAGCAGATGATTTTAAAATGCAAGAGCTGTTGAGCTTTTTACACGATGAAGATACAGCAGATTCAGCCATAGCCGAACGCAGTTTTTTGGCTAGAGTTGAAGGGGGTTGTCAAGTTCCTGTAGGCGTGTATGCACAGATAGATAAACACGATAGCGATAAGATAATTGTAGAAGGTGTAATCGGTTCAGTAGACGGCAGTTGTTTAATTCGTGAAAAAATGACAGGAGCTAGAAAATCTGCTAGTGAAATAGGAGCAAAATTAGCCGATAAAATTTTAGCAAATGGTGGATTGGTGATTATGCAGAGCTTAGGTCTTTGCTGTTCTGCTAAGTATTATAAATGACATTTTTAAATATGATAGATATGTTGGAGGTTTTTTATAGATGAAGGGAATGGTTTATCTAGTAGGTGCAGGCCCGGGGGATTATCGATTAATAACTTTAAAGGGCAAAGAATGTTTAGAAAAAGCAGATGTTGTGATTTGCGATTATTTAGCTGATAAGAGATTATTATCTTTTGCTCCTGAAAATGTAGAATATATATATGTAGGAAAACAAGCAGGTAATCATGCGATGAAGCAAGAAGCTATCAGTCAGTTAATTGCCGATAAAGCCCAAGAAGGAAAATGTGTTGTCCGATTAAAAGGTGGCGACCCATTTGTATTTGGCCGTGGCGGTGAAGAAGCTGAAGTATTGCACAAAAATGGCATAGATTTTGAAATAGTGCCAGGGATTAGCTCTTGCATAGCAGCTCCAGCCTATGCAGGTATTCCTGTTACAAATAGAAAAGTAGCTGTATCCTTTGCTGTGATTACAGGTCATGAAGACCCTACAAAGGGAAAATCTGATGTTAATTGGAAAAAGTTAGCTACAGCAGTTGACACCCTAGTATTTTTGATGGGGGTTGGAAATTTACCGCATATCACTGAGCAGTTGATGAAGTACGGTAGAAGTGGGGATACACCGGCTGCACTCGTTCGTTGGGGAACGAAAGCTAATCAGGAAGTTTTGACTACAACAGTTAAAAATGCAGTTGAAGATGTAAAAAAACACAATTTAAAACCGCCTGCTGTATTTATCGTAGGCGATGTAGTAAATTTGCGTTCTACTATTCAGTGGTTTGATAATAAACCGCTGTTTGGCAAAAATATTCTCGTAACAAGAGCTAGAGAGCAAGCTTCTAAACTCACTGAAAAATTGGAAATGCTCGGGGCAAATTGTTACGAAGCACCCGTTATTAAGATTGCAAACCCTGATGATGACTTTATGAGTTTAGACAAAGCTATTGAGAAGATAAAAACGTACGATTGGATTATCTTCACTAGCACAAATGGCGTTGAAAGATTCTTCAATCGTTTGCATGAAAAGAATTTAGATACACGCATTTTAGCCAATGCAAAATTTGCAGCAATCGGCTCTGCTACAGCTCAAAGATTGAAACAAGAAGGTATTATTGCAGATAAAGTGCCGAAGATGTTTAAAGCAGAAGGCGTTTTAGAATGTTTAAAAGATGAAATAAATGACAAGACAAATGTATTAATCCCCCGTGCTAAAAAAGCCCGTGAAGCACTTCCCGAAGGACTCATTAAAATGGGAGCAAAAGTTGACGTAGCACAGGCCTATTGTACTAAAATGATAGATGAAGGCAAAGCTGAAATCAAAACTCTTTTAAGAGATAAACAGATTGACATGATTACCTTTACAAGTTCTTCAACTGTTGAGAATCTGCTTAAATTGATTGATGAAGATAAATCGCTTTTAGATAATATAGCTAAAGCGTGCATTGGTCCAATTACTGCTCGTACTTGCAAAGCAAATGGTATTGATGTAGATGTAGAGGCTGATGTGTACACTATAGATGGCTTAGTTGCCGAAATTAAAAAATTTGGGGTGAGTATTAAATGAAATTCAATACTTTAAGACCACGCCGTTTGCGTGAAAACAGTGCTATTCGTAGCATGGTTCGTGAAAATCATTTATCTGTTAAAGATTTAATCTATCCGATTTTTGTCGTAGCCGGTGAAAATGTAAAAGAAGAAATTCCAAGTATGCCAGATGTTTATCATCTTTCTGTGGACAATGCCGTAAAAGTAGCCAAAGAAGTTTATGAATTAGGCATTCCTGCAATTGAAGTATTTGGACTTCCTGAATATAAAGATGAAATTGGTTCTAGTGCATGGGATTTAAACAGCCCAGTACAGCGTGCTATGAGAGCTATTAAAAAAGAAGTACCGGAAATCGTGATTGTAGGCGATGTATGCCTTTGCCAATACACCGACCATGGTCATTGTGGACAGCTTTGTAATCATGAAGTAGATAACGATAAAACCTTACCACTTTTAGCTAAAGTAGCAGTTAGCCAAGCTCAAAGTGGAGCAGATATAATCGCACCATCAGATATGATGGACGGACGCATTGCCGTAATTCGCCAAGCATTAGATGAAGCAGGATTTCAAAATGTAGCGATTATGTCCTATGCTGTAAAATACGCTTCTGGTTACTATGGGCCATTTAGAGATGCAGCAGATTCTGCACCTCATTTTGGCGATAGACGAGGCTATCAAATGGACCCTGCTAATTCAAGAGAAGCTCTAAAAGAAGTAGAACTTGACTTAGAAGAAGGAGCAGATTATATTATGGTAAAACCTGCTCTTTGCTACTTAGATATTGTTCGCCAAGTTAGAGATAAAATAAATCGCCCTGTAGCTGTTTACAATGTAAGCGGTGAATACTCTATGGTAAAAGCAGCTGCTCAAAATGGCTGGATTGATGAAAAGAGAATTGTTTTTGAATCTTTGCTTAGCATGAAAAGAGCAGGAGCAGATATCATTATCACATACCACGCTATAGATGTAGCTAAATGGCTAAAAGAAGCATAGTTTTATTTGCAAATTTTATAAAATCTGCTATAATAATATAAAGACAGACTAAATCCATGTAAACAAAAAGCCCTCAGAGTTGCAGCTCTGAGGGCTTTCTACATTATATATTAAAAGATAATGTAGAAGGCTAATTACCTGAAAAAAATCTGTCTAGCCATTTGCAAATATAATAAGAAGTTACCAAATACGCCGTAAAGCCCCTTGCTTTAGCTATGGGGATATAAGGCGTGTCCACCGA
>Cebus_capucinus_imitator_PRJNA485217_SSR105__coassemble_429_pt1 | contig 18132 bp, 16 predicted proteins | sample Cebus_capucinus_imitator_PRJNA485217_SSR105__metabat2_high_PE_005 | metagenome-assembled genome bin Cebus_capucinus_imitator_PRJNA485217_SSR105 | reverse complement strand
TTATCTATTTTGACATGTAACGTTGTTCTTATGTCAGCTAGTTACACCATGCTCATACCTTTTTTACCTATGTATCTAATCCAAGAATTAGGTGTAAGCTCTAGTGAGGTAAATATTTGGTCGGGGCTTATCTTCTCTGTTTCATTTGTTGTTACAGCATTTATGGCTCCTATCTGGGGCAAATTATCCGATAAAAAGGGTAGAAAACCAATGGCTATTCGTGCTGGAGCAGGTCTTGCCATAACTTATTTTATCTGCGGTATGGTAAACACTCCAATTCAATTAATGATTGCCCGCATATTACAAGGCTTTGCTGCTGGACTTTGGCCTGCTGAACTTGCAATCATGTCAGCGTACGCACCTAAAGAAAAATTGGGATTTTGCATGGGAGTAATGCAAGGTGCTTTGACAGCCGGCGGTGTCATTGGCCCACTTTTAGGCGGACTGCTCGCTAGTGCTTTTGGTATGCGAACTTCCTTTTTCTTAGCAGCAGGAGCATTAGCTTTAATTACAATCATCACATTAATATTCATCAAAGAGCCACCAAGAGAAGTAGCTACAGCAGAAAAAGCTAATCAGCCTAACGAAAAAGTTCATCTCTTAAAAATTCCTGTCATTCGTGCCATGCTCATCTGTGCAATGATTATTCAAATGGCAATCTTAATCTTGCAACCGATTTTGACTATATATGTAGCCGAACTGACTCATAGCATGGACAATGTAGTAATGCTATCTGGCATAGTCTTTTCTCTAGGTGGATTTGCTGGTGCAATTTCTTCACCACTTTGGGGAAAATATGGTCAATCGCATGGATTTTTCCGCACGATGTGCTTAACCTTAGCAGGGACAGGCTTCATCTTGTTAATTCAATCAATCCCTGATTCGCTAGTGCCATTTGCAGCTTTGCAATTTATCGTGGGATTATTTTATTCCGGAGTATACCCTTCCATCAATTCCATACTCGTAAAAAATACTTCTAGCGAACATCGAGGCCGTGTATTTGGTTTGATGTTCTCTGCTCAACAAATAGGTTCTACTGTAGGTCCATTAGTTGGCGGTTTTATCGGCACCTTCTTTGGTCTAAAATATGTCTTTATCTTTGCAGGTCTTGCTATGATACTAACAGGTGCTATCATGTACTTTAACCCTCCAACAGGACTAAAAAAGAGAATGCATAAAGAATGTACAAATTAATACAACTACAATTATAAGGATAGTTTAATGCTATCCTTTTTTCTTTTTTTGTATTATAATATAATTCGATTTAATAACCTATAAATTTACTATGAAATTAATCATGATATTCTACATTTAATCTTTGGAGGTTTGAAATGCTAAATCAATTTTCTCGCACAGAATTATTACTCGGAAAAAACGCTATGGAAAAATTAGCTAAAGCCCGCGTTGCTGTATTTGGCGTTGGCGGTGTTGGCGGTTTTGCGGTGGAAGCATTAATCAGAAGTGGCCTTGGCGAAATCGACATAATAGATGATGATAAGGTTTGCCTTACAAATTTAAATCGCCAAATCATTGCAACTAGAAAAAGTATTGGAAAGTACAAAGTCGATGTGATGAAAGAACGCATTTTAGATATAAATCCTGATGCAATCGTCCACACGCATAAATGTTTCTTTTTACCTGAAACGGCTGACGAATTTGACTTTAATAATTACGATTACATCATTGACGCCGTAGATACTGTTACAGCAAAAATCGCACTTGTAATGAAAGCTAATGAGTCCAACACGCCTATTATCAGCAGTATGGGAGCAGGAAATAAATTGGACGCAAGTCAATTTAAAGTAGCCGATATTTACAAAACTAAAGTATGTCCTTTAGCAAAAGTAATGCGTCATGAACTAAAAAAACGCCAAATCAAAAAATTAAAAGTTGTCTATTCGGAAGAAGCTATCACTGCTCCTTCAAATGATGATACATCAAGTTGTCGCAATAATTGCGTTTGCCCACCAGGGGCTACCCATAAATGCACAGAAAAAAGAGCTATACCAGGAAGTGTGGCATTTGTTCCTTCTGTAGCAGGGTTAATTATCGCCGGTGAAGTAATAAAAGACATTATCAAAGCCTAAATTAAGTCTAAAAGGCATGAATTATATGAGATATAATTCATGCCTTTTTTATCAGTTTTTCACTTCTTTTTCCAAAGTATTTTCTGTATCTGGCATTATTTTAAACCATGTTGCATACATTGTAGGCAATATCAACAAGGTTAAAACAGTTGCCACAATAAGTCCGCAGGAAATTGCAATCGCCATTGAACCCCATAAACTGCTTGGCACTAATGGCACCATGCCCAAAATAGCGGCAACTGCCGTTAACATAATTGGCCTAAAACGCAATAATGCAGAATCAATTATCGCATTCCACGGTTTTTCGCCCGCTTTTAAATGTTTTTTAATCTGGTCTATCAAGATGATTGAATTTCTGATTATCATGCCTGAAAGAGCTAAAATCCCTAGCATTGCTACAAAACCAATCGGCTTATTAAATAGGAGCATTCCAAAGCTGACGCCAATAATGCCAAGTGGTGCAGTCAATACAGTCATGAGGACGAGCTGAATACTTCTCAACTGAAACATCAATATCGTCAGAATTATGATGACCATTACAGGAATAGGCTCCATTAAATAGCCTATGGATTTCTCACTATTTTCTGTCGTTCCATCTACTTTTATACTGTAGCCAAACGGCAAATTCTGCTCTAATTTAGCTAATTTTGCACTGATTTTATTGCTAGCATCATTTGCTGTTCCTTGATAAATACTGCCTTGTACAGTAATCGTTGGTTTTAAATCCCTACGCCAAATAACACCCTCCTCTGCTTTATAGCTAATCTTAGCAATCTGCTCTAGCGGAACGTAGCCATATTGACCTAAATATATCGGCAAATTACGAATTTTAGTCAAATCATCTCTATCTTCATCTTGAAGTCGCAATACAATATCAATTGTTCTATCATTAGTATAATACTGCGAAGCAACAGCTCCCGTAATTTCAGTGTACAGCGTTTGAGCTACAGCTTGAGTTGAAATTCCCATGGAACGCAATTTATCTTGGTCTAAATCAATCTGAAGTGTTTTGCTCTTTTCTTGCCAATTCAAATTTACATTGTAAATATTATTATCTTCACGCATTATCTGAGCAACTTGATTGGCTATAGCTTTTACTTTATCTTTATCATAGCCGGAGACTCTAAACATCACAGGATAAGGGGACGGTGGGCCAAGTTCTAAAAGTTTTACATTAGCTTGCACCTCTGGAAAATCTTCGTTTAAAACGCTAGTTAATTTATCTTGCAAATACTTCCTAGATTCTAAATCCTTAGCTGTAATGATAAATTGTGCGTAATTATCCTTCGGCAGTACAGGGTCAAAAGTCAATACAAATCGTGATGAACCTTGCCCTGTATAATAGGCAAAATTATTTATCTTATCTTGTTCTCGATTTAAGATATCGGATAATTTCTTTGCTTGCTCTTCTGTAGATTTGATAGAACTTCCCTCTGGAAGTGTCATTTCTACAATCAATTCAGGTCTAGTAGAAGGTGGGAAGAATTCTTGGCTGACAAATTTTAAACAGTACAGCGAAGCGATAAATACGACTACTGTAATCGCCAACACTTTTTTACGGTGCAATAGACAAAATTCAAGTATTGCCCTAAATTTTTGATAGAATTTACTCTGATATGGATTTAAATTGCCCTCGCTATCTTTTTTTACTTTTACTTTGATGATTTTATAGCCATAGAGCGGAGCAACCATTACCGATACAACCCACGAAAGAATAAGTGCCATACCAACTACAGGAAATAAGGCACTGCAAAATTCAGATGATAAACCTTTAGAAAAGGCAACAGGAATAAATCCTGCACAAGTGATGAGCGTACCGCTTAACATCGGCATTGCCGTTGCTTTATAAGCATAGCAAGCAGCTTCAAATCGCCCTAAGCCTTCCTCAAGCTTTACGCTCATCATCTCAACGGCAATAATAGCATCATCAACAAGTAAACCCAAAGAAATAATCAACGCACCTAAAGAAACTTTGTGCAAATCTATGCCCGCTATTTCCATGCCTGTAAATACGCCTGCAATTACGAGGGGAATACAGCCTGCCACAACCATGCCTGTTCTTATACCTAAGCTCAAAAAACTAACAGCAAGCACGATGATTACAGCATCTCTTAGCGAACCTGTAAACTCTGTGATAGAATCCTCTACAACTTGTGGTTGGTCAGATACTTGATGAATTTCTAGCCCTGCCGGCAAAGCCTTTTGTGCTGTATTTATCGCATTTTTTAAGTTTTCGCCGAGTTTTAAAATATTGCCACCTGATGACATCGAAACAGCAATGCCAACAGCAGGCTCGCCATTATAGAACATCTTTGGCTCACTAGGTTCAACGTAGCGTCGTTCTACAGTTGCAATATCAGACAAGCGAAGAATCTTTCCACCTGCATTTATCGGCATATTTTTAAGCATTTCAATATCATCAAATTGACCACTTACACGCAAATAAATGTTGTCGCTTTCTGTTTCTACCATACCCGAAGGTGTCATCTGTTGCTGAGATTTTATCGCATTCATAATATCTTGGGGACTTATTCCCAATTCAGCTAATTTTTCCTTAGACGCCTCTACATATATTTTTTCGCTCTGCTCACCTATAAGCTCAACCTTGCTCACGCTATCTACATCAAGCAACATACGGCGAATTTTTTCCGCTTTTTCACGCATTTCTTCATACGAATAGCCATCGCCTGTCAAAGCGTAGATAGAACCGTAAACATCATCAAATCTATCGTTGTAATATGGACCGTACACACCTTCTGGTAAATCTTTTTTCACATCTTCTACCATATTGCGAACTTCCGTCCAGGTTGTGCGAATCTTAGTTGAATCCACATCATCAGATAGATATACGTAGATTACAGCCTCTCCTGAACGAGAGTAACTTTTTACATAATCAAGTCCTGGTGTATCTTGCAATTTTTTCTCTATCTTATCTGTAACTTGTTCTTCCATTTGCGTTGCAGTCGCTCCTGGCCAAGCCACAGATACTATCATTTGGCGAATCGTAAATGAGGGGTCTTCCATTCTGCCCAATTTAGTATAAGAAAATATCCCTGCCACAAAAACTAGCACGATAAAATACCACACTAAATTGCGATTTTTAAGCGATACTTGCGTCAAATTCATCATAGAGAATCACCATCCAACAATTTAACGCTTTGACCTTCATACAATTTATGCACGCCAGATATTACAACTACATCATCTTTATTTAAACCGCTTACTACTACATCATTTTTGCCTAAACTTTCAACTTTTACATCTTTTAATTCTAATTTGGAATCGCCATTTACAAGCCAAACTTGCACTTTATTTTCTGTTTGATACAAAGCTGTAAGTGGCAAAGTCATCTTTAAATTGCCCTCTGTAGCAAAAACAACATTAGCTGTCATTCCAAGCTGAACATCACTTGGCATATCAATCAAACTGATGCGAACTTTATACGTCCTAGATACGCTATCTGCTACAGGTGCAATCTCTCTAACAACACCATCTACAACAGTATTATTCAACGCCCAAAAGCTGACTTTAGCACTCTTACCTACGCTGATAGTTTGAATCTTATTTTCTGGAACAGCTATTTCAATTTCTCGCTCTCCATCTTGAACAATAGTAGCTACTGTTTGCCCTGCACTTACAACTTGACCAACTTCACCACTCACTGAAGAAATCACGCCTGAATTATCCACAATCAACTGTGTATAATTGAGTGAATTGTAACTTTGCTGTGCCTGTGCCAAGGCTTGTTCATAACTTGCAGTTGCACTATCATATACATTTTGATACTGCTCTAAAGATTGGGCACTCACAGCGTTTACTGCATACAATTTTTGGTAGCGAGCTAAATCTGATTGTGCTAAATTCACCTTTGAACGTGCCGATTCCACCTGTGCATTGTACATATTGACATTTTGCTTGATATCTTTGTCATCAATTTCCATTAGCACCTCACCAGATGAAACGCTATCCCCAACATTTATATTTCTAGATATAATTTTTCCACTCACCTGAAAAGATAGATTCGATTCATAGCGACCTTTTACCGTGCCAGAATAATTATCTTCTCCAGATTGCAGGCTGTATCCCATTTTTTGCGTTTTTACATATACTCCATTATCTACAACCTGCTCATCTTTTCCACAACCTGTGAATAAAAATGCACTTATCCACAGTATGCACATAAAAATAATGCTCTTTTTTGTCATCACTTTAACCATTGTCTACACCTCCTGAATATCTAAATAGACAAAAAAATAAATGTTGAAGTAATTAGTCTATACTCCAACATTTATTTTAAACCTTATTTTTTTATCATTCTAGTTTTTTATTCACAAATAAAATCAAGCATAGTACATACTTGCATTGATTGCATTGATGATTTCTTCTTCATTTTTAACTGCCTTTGAAGCCTTGAGCTGTGCAGGTGTCATTGGTTGAACGTATTTGGAGAAATGGTTGCGAATAAATCTAGTATCAATATCGCCTGTGCAGAAATATTCATGTTTTAAAATACGCTGATGAAGTGGAATTGTAGTCTTAATTCCTTTTACTTTAAATTCATTCAACGCACGACGCATGATTTTAATTGCGTCCCCACGAGTGCGACCATGAACCACAATTTTAGCAATCAATGAATCGTAGTATGGCGAAATGGAAAGACCTGCACAAACACCGCTGTCCACACGAACACGAGGGCCACCTGGTTCTAGGAAGAAATCAATCTTACCTGGGGATGGCATGAAGTTGTTGTCTGGGTCTTCTGCATTGATACGGCATTCAATAGCATGACCTTGGAATTTCACATCTTCTTGTTGTAATTCCAAAGCTTCACCTGCTGCAATGCGAATCTGTGTACGCACAAGGTCAATACCTGTTACAGCTTCAGTTACACCATGTTCTACCTGTACACGAGGATTTATTTCCATAAAGTTAAATTGATTTGTCTTTAAGTCCAACAAAAATTCTACTGTACCGATATTATTGTAGTGAACGCTTTTTGCCGCTTTAATTGCAAGAGCTCCAACTTCTGCTCGGCGGTCAGGAGTCAATGCAATAGAAGGAGATTCTTCCAATAATTTCTGATTGCGACGTTGCAAAGAACATTCACGTTCACCTAAGTGAATAACATGACCATAATTATCTGCTACAATCTGAACTTCAATATGGCGAGAATGTTCAATATAGTGTTCATAATAGTATTTTACTTTGTGGATATCTATGATATTTAAGATATTTTTTAAATCGTCTTCGTTGTTGGCAATAAGCATACCTTTACCGCCACCGCCAGCTACCGGTTTTAAAATAACAGGATAGCCAACTTCTTTAGCTTTTGCAATAGCATCTTCTTCATCTTCAAGAGGCGTACTGCCTTTAGACATAGGAATTCCGGAAGGCACCATAGCAGCTCTTGCTACGTCTTTGTCGCCTACTTTTCTAATAGTATCTGGCCATGGTCCAATCCATGTCATGCCTGCTTTAGTTACCATTTCCGCAAAATCTGCATCTTCAGATAAAAAACCATATCCTGGGTGTACAGCATCTGCTTCTGTATTTTCAGCAGCTTCCATTAAATGTTCATAGTTTAAATAGCTTTCATTTGCATCGGCAGGACCTATATTATAACTGTAGTCAGCCAATCTAACGTGCATAGCATTTACATCTTCATCAGAATATACAGCTACTGTTTCAATACCCATTTCTTGGCAAGCACGGATAATTCGCACGGCAATTTCGCCACGATTAGCAATCAAGACTCTTTTAAACATAAGTAATTCATCCTCTCCAAAAGCATTTTTTTGATAAAATTTTCAAATAATAAAAGAGCCTTTAATAACGCCATAAATCTAAAACGCCATAAGCCCATCATTATCAATTTTTTTAATATAGTTATGATTTGTCATAAATTATAACTATACATTTTAGTTATGGTATTAATACAATTTGTACATAATTAAGACTACGTTAATTATATCACAATTACTTAAAATATCAATGTAAAAATAAAACAAATGTATGTATACAAAAAACATTGTATTTATTTTGTATTGACAACAATTGCAATTTCTACCAAAATAAAAATATCTTAGAAAATAATCAAAGGAAGTGCTACTTTATGTTAGATTTATTAGATGCTCATATGCATACTATCGCTAGTGGTCATGCTTATAGCACACTCAGCGAAATGATTGATGCAGGCAGAAAAAAAGGCTTAAAATTAATCGGCATAACAGAACATACAAATGTAATGCCTGGAACTTGCCACGAAATTTACTTCTACAATTTTAAAGTAATTCCACGATTGCAAGACGGCATCGAAGTTCGCATGGGTGCAGAAGTCAATATCATAGACTTTGAAGGAGGTACTGATTTATCCGAAAAAGCCTATAGCAAAATAGACTACGCTATAGCGAGCCTTCATGATAACTGCATTGACCCAGGCTCTCAAGAAGAAAATACTTGTGCAATTATCAAAGCTATGCAACACCCAAAAGTAAAAATCATCGGCCACCCAGACAATGGCTACTATCCTGTGGATTATGAAAAAATTGTCAGAGCAGCTAAAGAATACCATGTTCTCCTAGAATTAAACAATTCCTCTGCACATCCTTTAACAGGTCGCCTAAACTCACAAGAAAATATAAAAACCATGCTCAAATACTGTGAAAAATATCAAACAGAACTTATCATAGACAGCGACGCTCATATTCATTATGATGTAGGAAATCACAAATACATTCATCAAATCTTAGATGAAATGCACTTTTCTGAAGAATTAATTGTCAACACTTCTGTGGATAAATTCAAAAAATATGTGGATTAAATAATATTTATCCACTGTATATCGCATACTTATCCACAATATGTGGATTTTATTTCGTTAATAGCTAAAAATCTATGTATCATTGTCGATATAATAAGAAAAATATATCATAATCATAAGAAAATAAAATTTGACACTTAACATAGTACAATGCTATGCTTTAAAAGCAGACAACGAAGTCTATTTATCGGACTAGCTGTCTGTTTTTTTATTTTATATAAAAGAAAGGATTGTGGCAAAATGCGTTTAACACCTAAAGAGATGGAAAAATTAATGCTTCATATGGCAGGAAATCTCGCAAAAGAACGAAGAGCTAGAGGCTTAAAATTAAATTATCCCGAAGCAATCGCTTATATCAGTTCAGAATTAATGGAATTAGCTAGAGATGGCAAAGAAGTTACACAGCTTATGCAATTAGGCACAAAATTATTGACAAAAGAAGATGTTATGGAAGGCGTCAGCGATATGATTTCTGAAGTCCAAGTAGAAGCTACCTTCCCTGATGGCACAAAACTTGTTACAGTTCATAATCCAATTAGATAAAAGGAGAAATCTCAATGAAAATTGGTGCTATTATACCATTAAATAGAGAAATAACATTAAATGAAGGAAAACCTACCATCACTATTACAGTGGCAAATATTGGCGACCGTCCTATCCAAATAGGTTCTCATTACCATTTTTTTGAAGTGAATCGCTATTTGTCTTTTGACCGCGAAAAAGCATACGGTTATCATCTTGATATCCCTTCTGGCACATCTATTCGCTTTGAACCTGGCGAAGAAAAAGATGTTCAACTCACAGCTATAGGCGGTACAAAACGAGTATTTGGCTTAAATGATTTAACATGTGCACAAGTTACAAATGCTACAAAAATAACTGCACTTAACAAAGCTAAAGAAAAAGGTTTTATAAAATAAAACTAAAAAGAAAACGAGGATTACAATATGAGCATAAAAATTTCTAGTGAAAAATATGCAATGATGTACGGTCCAACAACAGGTGATAAAGTTCGTTTGGCTGATACTAATCTATTTATTGAAGTAGAAAAAGATTATACCGTATATGGCGATGAAGCAAAATTTGGCGGTGGAAAGACACTGCGTGATGGCATGGGGCAATCTGTAAAAACAACAAGTGCTGATGGCGATTTAGATTTAGTCATCACAAATTGTTTAATCGTTGATTATACAGGAATTTATAAAGCAGACGTCGGCATAAAAAATGGAAAAATTGCTGGCATTGGCAAAGCAGGCAACCCCTCTGTCATGGACGGAGTTACTTTGGGTATGACAGTAGGTGCTTCTACAGAAGCTATTGCTGGTGAAGGTCTTATTCTTACAGCAGGCGGAATTGATACGCATATTCACTATATTTCTCCACAACAAGTTAATTGTGCTTTATATAGTGGTGTTACTACTATGGTAGGTGGCGGAACTGGACCAGCTGATGGTACAAATGCTACAACTTGTACACCAGGCCCATGGAATATAAAAATGATGTTAAAAGCAGCTGAAGAATACCCAATAAATTTAGCTTTCTTAGGAAAAGGTAACTGCTCTGATGAAAAACCTCTCATTGAGCAAATAAAAGCAGGGGCAATGGGATTAAAAATCCATGAAGATTGGGGTGCTACACCTGCTGTTATTGACCATTGCTTAACAGTGGCTGATGAATATGATGTTCAAGTAGCAATTCATACAGATACTTTAAATGAAGGCGGTTGTGTAGAAGATACACTTGCAGCTATCGCAGGACGCACTATTCACACCTACCACACGGAAGGGGCAGGCGGTGGCCATGCACCAGATATCATCAAAGCAGCAGGTTCACCAAATGTATTGCCATCATCTACAAACCCTACAATGCCATTTACAGTGAATACTATTGATGAACATCTCGATATGTTAATGGTATGCCACCATTTAGACAAGAGAATTCCTGAAGATGTAGCCTTTGCTGATTCTCGTATTCGTCCAGAAACAATTGCAGCAGAAGATGTACTGCACGATATGGGCGTATTCAGCATGATGAGTTCAGATTCACAAGCTATGGGTCGCGTTGGCGAAGTTATAACTCGCACTTGGCAAACTGCTAGCAAAATGAAAGATGAACGAGGAGCATTACCTGAAGATAAAGATAACGGAAATGATAATTACCGCGTTAAAAGATATATTTCTAAATACACTATAAATCCAGCTATAACCCATGGTATATCGCAGTATATCGGTTCGGTAGAAACAGGAAAATTTGCTGATTTAGTCCTTTGGAACCCAGCATTTTTTGGCATTAAGCCAGATATCATTATCAAAGGTGGTATGATTGTAGCCTCCAAAATGGGTGATGCTAATGCTTCTATTCCTACCTGCGAGCCTATCATTTATCAACCAATGTTCGCTGCTCAAGGCAAAGCTAAGTACAAAACTTGCATAACTTTTGTATCAAAATTAGCTATGGAAAACAATGTCAAAGAACAGTATAAATTAGAAAAAACCATATTACCGGTATCAGGTTGTCGTAATATCGGTAAAAAAGATATGAAATTCAACGATAAAACACCACAAATCACAGTAAATCCAGAAACATATGAAGTTCGCATAGATGGCGAACATATCACATCTAAACCAGCTAATAAACTACCACTTACACAAATTTATAATTTATTTTAAATTTAACTTATAGGAGCGTAAATATATGTTAGGAGTCTGTTTATTATTTGTTGGTATTGTGTTAATCAACAACGGCATATGTACATTATATAAACTAGATGGCAAATCAACAGCTGTTATGAATCTATTCACTGGTGGACTATCCGTATTTATAAATGCAGTGAGTATTGTACAAGGAAATTATTACGCAGCAGCTACAGGTCTATTATTTGGCTTTACCTACTTATTTGTAGCTTTTACTAAACTTCAAAAATTAAGCCCGATACCATTTGCTTGGTTTTCCACATTTGTTGCTATAAATGCTATAATTTGTGGCACTGTAGAAGGTATATTCGGAGATACTGCTTTAAATATCTCGCCAGATTGGCGTTGGGCAGTTATCTGGTATTTATGGGCAATTTTATGGGGCAGTGCTTTCGTAGAAGATATTTGCAATAAAAAGCTCGGCAATTTTGTACCGTATTTGCAGATATTTGAAGGTATAATTACTGCTTGGATTCCAGGAATATTAATGCTCCTTAATAAATGGTAATTTAAGAGTTCTTAATTGGGAGAAATTTATTATGATATGTGAAAAAATTATTGGCAAATTAAACGAAATAAATACAGAAAATAAAACTATTGAATACGTAGAAATAGAATGGCATGAAGCATTTAAACGAATTCACAAAAAAATAACTAATACAGGTCGTGAAATAGGTATTCGCCTTGATGATAGCGTTTTAAGTCGTGGATTATATGAAGGCGATGTAATCTACACTGATGATACAACTATCATTGCAGTCCACACACCACCTTGCAAAGCTATCAAAATCACTATACAGCCTGACCATGCTTTTATGATTGCAAAAACTTGTTATGAAATAGGCAATCGCCACGCACCATTATTTTATGGCAAAGATAATTTTTCATTTATCACACCGTATAATGAACCTATGCTCATTATGCTTAACAATTTGCATGGTGTAACAGCAATAAAAACACAGACAAAATTAGATTTTGATAAACGCATTTCTGCTGTAGTACACAATCACCAACACTAATCAATATGGATTAAATAAGTTAGGAAATCACGATGATAAACAACCTTCAAAGTCATTTTTTATTGCTACAAATAAACGATTCCCTATTTCCTATCGGAGCATATTCTCATTCATATGGTTTAGAAACGTATATTCAAAAAGATATAGTTTATAACACCGCTACAGCAACTGAATATATCCAAAAAAAACTCAGATACAATTTTCTTTACACAGATTTACTAGCTGTACGCCTTGCCTTTGAATATACAAAAAACAATGAGCTAATAAAATTAGATGAATTAGAAGATATCATGGAAGCTTCACGAATACCCTTAGAACTTCGTGAAGCTTCTAAAAAGCTAGGTAATCGCTTTATAAAAACATTGACTCATATGAATATCCCTTACAAAAGAGAATGTTTTAGAAAATATTTAGAAATCCGCAAAAGCAAAACAACTTGCCACCCTTGTGCCTATGGAGTGTTTTGTGCTTGCACAGAAATTTCACAAGAGGAAGCTTTAGCTAATTATATATATGCTCAAGCTTCTGCTATGGTTACAAATTGTGTAAAAACAATACCTTTAAGTCAATCAGATGGACAAAAAATACTATTTTCTTTGTATCCTACTTTTTCAGAAATGCTAAAAAAAGTAAAGGAAACAACTGAAGAAATGCTCTGTGCTTCCACTCCTGGATTTGATTTGCGAAGTATTCAACATGAATATCTATATTCAAGATTATATATGTCCTAAAATAAATAATGCGAGGTGTCTAAACCCATGTCATATGTAAAAATTGGCGTAGCAGGCCCTGTAGGTTCTGGCAAAACAGCTTTAATTGAAGCTCTAACACGCCAAATGTCAAAAGAATACAGTATTGGTGTTATCACTAACGATATCTACACAAAAGAAGATGCCGAATTCTTATGTAAAAATAGCGTAATGCCAAAAGAACGCATTATCGGTGTAGAAACAGGTGGCTGTCCACACACTGCTATTAGAGAAGATGCTTCTATGAATTTAGAAGCAGTAGATGAAATGATATCTAAATTTCCTGATATCGAATTGCTGTTTATTGAAAGCGGTGGCGATAATCTATCTGCTACTTTCTCGCCAGAACTTGTCGATGCTACAATTTTTGTAATTGATGTTGCCGAAGGAGATAAAATTCCTCGCAAGGGAGGCCCTGGTATCACTCGTTCAGATTTGCTCATCATCAATAAAATAGATTTAGCTCCATATGTAGGTGCTAATCTTGAAGTAATGGAACATGATTCTAAAAAAATGCGTGGAAATAGACCATTTATATTTACAAATATCCGTGGCAATGAACATATTGATGATGTAATTTTATGGATAAAGCAAAATGTTTTACTTGAAGGTTTATAAAAATAATATTGTAGTAGGAATAAGATTTTTATGCAAAAAAATATAGATAACAATCAATTTGGTAAGATATCAAAATTTTATCTAAAAGCTAAAAAAAAAGATGATAAAACAATTTTAGATGATGTATACTTCACTGCACCATATAAAATTATGCAACCTTTTCTATTAAAAGATGGCAGTATCCAAGTAATGCTTTTATCAGCCTCTGCCGGAATCATGGAAGGCGATAGACAAGAATTTAAATTCCATATCCAAGAGGAAGCAAAATTAGAATTTGTCTCTCAATCATATGATAAAATTCATCAAATGAAATCGGATTGTGCCAAAAGACATACAGAGATACAAGTAGCTAAAAATGCTACATTTTACTTTAATCCACAGCCAACTATTCCTTTTAAAGATTCTGCTTTTGAAAATACTATGGATATATATTTAGAAGATGAATCTTCTATATTTTGCATGACTGAAATATTTTCTTGTGGTCGTTATATGCGTCAAGAAAAATTTGCTTATCGTTTCTACCATAATTTAGTAAAGATTTACCGAAAAGATAAATTGATTTATCGAGATAATACACGCTATGAGCCAAAATTATTTGATATGAACAGCATTGGAATGTATGAATCATACACTCATCAAGCTAATATTTTCATCACTAAACCTAAAAATAATACAGATTTCTTGCAAAAAGTACAGGCTTTATTTGAAAATAATCCCGTTGTCGATGGCAGTATCACTACAATTTCTAGTGGAGATTTTGCCATTCGAGCCTTTTCAAATCGTGCTCAATTTCTAGAACAATTGAATGATATGATATATCAACTGTTATAAAAATATATGGATACTATTAAATAATTTTTGTTATTTTAATAGTATCTTTTTTTTATGGTATTATATAGTTAATCAAATTTATACATATTATATCAATACAAAAGCGGTGGTGATTACCATGATATTAAAAAATGATTTCTTTAATAAAAATACTATTTTGCAACAGTTGCCATCTATTATCAATGCTGAAATACAAGACCCAGCACACACTAAAATGCCTAGATGTATGCACAAACACGATGATAGAGTTGAAATTTTATACATCAGAAAAGGCAAAGGCATACATCAAATAGATGGTCATTCATATGCAACAAAAGCAGGCGATATCTTAATATTTGATTCTAATGTACTTCATGATGAATCGGCAGATAAAAGCAATGGATTGGATATCATCAGCTGTTCTATCGGAAAAGTTCAACTGACAGGCTTTGCTCCAAATACTTTATTATCTGCTGGATTTTGCCCTGTAATCAGCAATAGCATTTACAGTGATAAAATCAGTTCCATTTTATCTATAATTTACCAAACACATAACGATAAAAGTAATTTTAATCAAGAACTATTGCAACATCTAGCTTGCAGTTTAATTATCTTAGTCTATCAAGCAAGTATTCAAAATGAAATCACAATCTCTCCTCGCATTTTTGAAATAGGAAGCTACATTCAAAAATATATTGATGAGCATTATTTAGAAGATATTGATATACCACATATTGCCAAATCATTAAAACTAGGTGAATCATATATCTCACATTCATTTAAAAAGGCAACAGGATATTCTATTATGCAATACGTCATTAGACGACGTGTTGGCGAAGCTCAATCGTGGCTACTTATGAGCAATTTATCTGTTACAGATATAGCTATAAAAGTGGGCTATAACAGTATCAGCAATTTCCACAACACCTTTCGCAAAATCGTAGGAATGTCGCCTAAGCAGTATCGAACATATTGGAAAGCAAAATAATTCTAAAAAAACTTGTACTATATTAGTGCAAGTTTTTTATATTTTACACTTATTTTTAACAAAAAGCAGAATTTTACAATTGACTATGCATTTTCCTAAAAAAGATACGCTTTTTATCTAAAAACACCACAGCTTTTTGAAAGTTTAAATACGCAAAAATAGCTATACTAATTATAGAAAAACAAAGTACAAAAAAATAAAAATAACAGATGTGAATTATAAAGCTAAATTAAATTTTACAGGGAGGAAGTTTAGATGATTAATGGTGAAAAAGTATTAGACCATTCCATTCGCTGGGCAATGGTCGGCGGCGGCAGAGGTAGCCAAATCGGTTATATTCACAGAAGTGCAGCACTTCGCGATAAAACCTTTAATTTAGTTGCTGGAGCTTTTGATATAAATCCTGAACGAGGAAAAGACTTTGGCATAAGTTTAGGCGTTGACCCAGAACGTTGTTATCCCAATTACAAGACATTATTTGAAGAAGAAGCAAAAAGAGAAGATGGCATCGAAGCTGTTTCAATTGCCACACCAAACGGCACGCACTATGAAATTTGCAAAGCTGCTCTTGAAGCGGGTCTTCACGTTGTCTGCGAAAAACCATTGTGCTTTTATGTAGAACAAGCTCAAGAACTCGTTGCACTTGCAGATTCTAAAAATTTAGTTGTAGGTGTAACTTATGGATATTCCGGTCATCAAATGATAGAACAAGCTCGCCAAATGATTATGCATGGCGACCTAGGCGAAATTCGCTTGATTAATATGCAGTTTGCTCATGGTGCTTACAATACAGCTATTGAGGCTAATAATCCTGCCGCAAAATGGCGTATGGACCCTAAATACGCAGGCCCTTCATTCGTTCTCGGAGATGTTGGCACACACCCATTATTTTTAGCAGAAGCAATGATTCCAGATTTTGCAATTGAAAATCTAATGTGCACTTGCAAATCTTTTGTTGAAAATCGCCAATTAGAAGACAATGCCTTTGTTATCATGAACTTAAAAAATGGTGCTCAAGCTACAAGTTGGTCTTGTGCCATCAACTGCGGTTCTATGCATGGTCAAAAAATCCGCGTTATCGGTTCAAAAGCTTCTATTGAATGGTGGGACGAACGACCAAATCAATTAAAATATGAAATCGAAGGTGAACCTGCTCGCCTATTAGAACGTGGCAGTAAATATCTCTATCCATCAGCTCTAGCAGAAGATAGAATTGGCGGAGGACACCCAGAAGGATTGTTTGAAGCATGGAGCAATTTATATTTGCGTTTTGCTAAAGCAATGCAATCAAAGACTAAAGGTGAAAAAGTAGATTTTTGGTATCCTGATGTTCATGCTGCTGCTAACGGCGTTAAATGGGTAGAAAAATGCGTTGAATCATCAAAACAAGGTGCTACTTGGATTAAATATTAAAAAATTATTGGAGGAATTTACCATGTTAAAAAGAGATATCCACATTGAATCCTTATATTCTGAATTGCCATTTGAAGAACGTTTTGCTGCTGCTAAAGCTGACGGCTTTGATTATATAGAAATGTGGGGCTGGGATGATAAAGATTTACCAAAAGTAAAAGAATTACTCGACAAAAATGGTTTAAAACTCGCTGTAATGAGCGGTGATGGTCCACTTTCTATGTGCGACCCTGTAAATAAAGAAGCCTATATTGAATATATCAAAAAAGCTATTGAAGCTGCAAAAATCGTAGGTTGTCCAACACTTGTTATCCATTCCGATAGCTTATTAGATAGTCCACAATTTGCCAAACCAATGAGCGGTGAATACTCTGATTTAACTCGCTATCTCGCTATGTACAAAGTATTAGAAGAAATAACTCCAATGGCTGAAGAAGCCGAAATAACCTTCGTTTTAGAAGCATTAAACATCGTAAAAGACCATTGCGGTAACTTCTTAAATGACACTGCAACCTCTGTTGATTTAGTAAAAGCAATCAACTCTCCAAATCTTAAAATTCTCTACGATGCATATCATATGTACTTAGATGAAGGCAAAATTTGCGAAACTACAGTAAAATATTTGCCATATATCGGACATATCCATATCGCTGACGCTCCAGGCAGAAATGAACCTGGTACAGGTGCAATCAACTACAAACAATTTTTAAAACACTTGGATAAACTTGGCTATAAAAATTTTGTAGGCTTTGAATTATATCCTTCCGTTGATACAAAAACAGCTGTAAAAGCAATTTGCGAATGCTCTGATGAAGTTTGTTAATTAAATAAATCCAAAAAAAATTAGGATACCACTATATTTTTAGTGGTATCCTTTTTATTATTATCCCCATCTATTTTTGCCTATCTATCCAATAAGCTGTATCGTATTTTAA
>Cebus_capucinus_imitator_PRJNA485217_SSR105__coassemble_389_pt1 | contig 19829 bp, 18 predicted proteins | sample Cebus_capucinus_imitator_PRJNA485217_SSR105__metabat2_high_PE_005 | metagenome-assembled genome bin Cebus_capucinus_imitator_PRJNA485217_SSR105 | reverse complement strand
AGATAGATAGGAAAACCTATCTATCTCTTATACCCCAACATTTGACAAAGAACCCCATTATTTCAGTAGATTTAATGGTTAGTTTTTTATTTTATCTTTTTAATTTTAAAATATATCCCATAAAGATTTTAACAAGCATACCTGTAGAAAATGCAGATACTAGCGTCCCTTCTCTAATACCTTGAATTTCACCAAAATAATACAGCGATAAAAGAGCTGCTGTACTTACTAAAGTCCAATCAAAAACTATTTTTGTCTTGCCAAAATCCAATTTCCAATTAGTAGCTATGGCATTTACTAAACCTTCACCTGGTAGCATGACAACTCGCCCTAAAAGCTGACAAGTAACGCCTATGCCCATGGATAAACAGCCACATAACAGTACAATAATGTGCTGATAATAAGCCTCTGGATATATCCAAGCAAAAATATACATAAAGAAATCTATAAAAGCACAGAAAATAAAAGTCATTGGCACTTGTAAAATCTGTATCCATTCAAATCGCTTGCCCAAAATAATGGGTTGCAATAAAAACATAATCGTGCTGACAGCAAAATTAAATTCGCCTACAGTAAATGGCCATGCCAAACTCAAAATATACGGCACACTAGAAATCGGCGAGGTACCTAAAGCACTTTTAATTATAAGCACAATACCCAGTGCCATAAAAACTAAACCCGTCATAAATACAACGTATCTTTTAACTATATTCATATACTACAAACCACCTCTAAAAATTATAATTAACTACTTAACTATTATTTTAAAACTAATTTGACTAAATATCAATACAGTCTATATAAATATCTAAATTTATAATTAAAAACTATAAAAGGCTCTATCAATAATGATAAAGCCTTTAAAAAGTTTAAATTTTAATCAATTCATAATCGCAAGTACCCATGCCAATTTTTTCAGCGTGTTCAAGACACACGTGCCAATTTGTATTTGGGTGACTATCGTGGAAGTGGTCATGAGTTATATCTTCATTTGCTTCTAAGTTTTCTGCTAGAGCAGAATTTGCTAAAACAGGTGCTGCATTTACTAAATCAGCACTAGCTTGGTCTACTGCAACAGGGTCAAAAGAAGCTGTCATACCGATATTTGGTACAATAGCAGCATCATTTTCAGCGTGGCAATCGCAATTTGGCGATACATCTGTGATGATATTGATATGAAATTGTGGTCTATCGTGCAAAATAGCGTGTGCATACTCTGCCATGCGTTTGTTCAATAAGTCCTCAGCATTCCATTTTGTAGGCTTAATTGCGTCAAAATGGCAAGCACCAATGCAACGACCACAGCCAACACAACGATTAGGGTCAATAGTGCATTTTCTATTTTCAATAACAGGTGCATTGTGTGCACAAATTCTAGCACAAGCACCACAACCTACGCATTTTTTCTCTTTTACTGTCGGCGTGCCATCGCAGTGCATTTCCATTTTACCAGCACGAGAACCTCCGCCCATGCCGATATTTTTAATAGCTCCACCAAAGCCAGTCATTTCATGACCTTTAAAGTGAGATAAATCAATTATGATATCTGCATCCATCAAGGCTTGACCAACTTTAGCTTCTTTTACATATTCGCCATTAGGAACAGGAACATACGCTTCATCTGTTCCTTTCAAGCCATCAGCTATAATCACATGACAGCCTGTAGTAAATGGATTGTAGCCATTTTCATAAGCAGCGTCCATATGCTCTAACGCTTCTTTGCGACGACCTACATACAAAGTATTGCAGTCTGTCAAAAATGGTTTACCTCCACGTTCTTTTACTGCATCAGCTACTACTTTAGCGAAATTAGGGCGAAGATATGCCATATTTCCTGGTTCGCCAAAGTGAATTTTTATAGCTACAAATTTATTTTTAAAATCAATATTATCAATTCCCGCTTTAACCATTAAACGGTTTAATTTCTGTAAGAGATTCTCCTTACCTGGATATGCTCTCATATCTGCAAAATAAACTTTAGCTTTCTGCACAAAAATCATCTCCTATATACAATAATACACATAGTATATTCATCATATCATATTATATATCTATTATGATAGTTAAAAATTTTACTTGAAAAAAAGGTTCAACAAGAGTACATTTCTAAGTATCTAACCACAAAGAAGTGTATCTAATGTTGAACCAACTATATTGTAAGCTAAATACTCTAAAATTTCAACCTCAATTATTAAATTAGTATAAATTTATTCAACCTTTATACGAATAATATCTTCCTTATTCAATTCGTCATCGTAGAAATGTACATCATTGCAAATTAGATGATGTTTCCATAATATATAATTATCGATAGTCTACCTTTATGTCAACCTATTCGTAACAAAAGAGCTAAAGTGTTCCAAGACTATGCTAATATTGGTTACAATGCTACTAAAAAGCAATATTACTATAGACTAAAAGGTAGCTTTGAAGTAAGTTGTGATGGACATATATAGGCATATACATTAAGTAAAGCCTCTATTCATGACATGATTTATTAGAGCAATATAAATGCCCGTACATCTTAACAGGCCAAGGATATTTAAGTAATAAATTAAAATATTTACTTCAAAAACTTTAATATTGAAAGAATACGTGTACAATCTATTAAAGGATTTCGTTTAAGGTTGGAAGAATGTTTGCTCGTTTATACAGTAAAAAATGAACTAACACAATGAGTAATATATATGTAGCTATTAGTAGTATAAAATATGAAGTGAACTCCAAGTCAAACAGTTTAATTGTTTAACTATTAAAAATACCAGCTCAAAAGAGCTGGCAATAAGGATATATAAATTAATATCGGAAGCGGTTTTAAATAAAATAATAAATTTTTTAAGATGGGGAGTGAGTAACGCCCCTATATATTAAGAGGATATATGGAAAGCAAATTAATTATTATTTGGCAGCTCAATTCTTTCTAGATTATTACTAGCGAGACTTGCTATAAATTTTTGGGATGACATGGAACGACTTATCATATATCTGCCAAGTGTTTTCTTTGGTGTATCAACAGAAATATTACTAGAATGTCTCTCTCTAAATTGACCATCCATAGCAAGACTCATTATATATCTATTAAGAGTCTTACTAGATTGTTCTGTACTTATATTTATTGCTGAATTTGGAATAAAGTTTTGCTTAGATATAGAATAACTCATATCATAATGATGATTAGTTGTTTGAGCATAAGTATTTGTTGAAGCACCTATAGATAGTGCACTAAAAAGGGCTAAAGTTAAAGATAATTTTTTTAGATTAAACATAATACATTCTCTCCTCAACAATAGAAAATAATCTATTTTATTAAGATAACCTTTTTGATAAATTTTGTTTTCGTTGTGCACATCGACATGTTGATTGTTATCTTGATTATTATCATAAAACATGAAGTTAACTATAAGTCAAGCAGTTTAATTGTTAAAAATATCAGCTCAGAAGAGCTGGCAATAAAGATATAGTGTATATCATATTATATCTATTTACATAAGAGGTATTTTGTGCAAAAAAATACTGCCGACTATAATCTAAATCTCTAATCATAATCGGCAGTTACTCTATTTATTATTTAGAAGTAGCAAAATTTTTGCCAAACTCTTCGCACTGTGCAATTCCATCTTCATCTGGAGCGTCATTTATAATTAAACCTTTTTCAAATAATTCTGCGTTAGCATCTTTTACTTGCTGTTCCCAGTTTTCCATCCATTCACCAACGCCCCAACCATAAGATCCGAAAAGTGCCACAGGTTTTCCACTCAAAGACGCTTCTAATTCATCGTATACAGGCTGAAATTCACCTTCTTCTAAAACTTCAGCACCCATAGCAGGACAACCTAAAATAAATCCGTCGTACTGACTAGCTGTAGCTACATCAAAATCGCTTACGAAAAATAATTCATTATCTACACCGGCAGTATCAACGCCTGCTTTAATTGCATTTGCCATAGCTTCAGTATTTCCTGAGCCACTCCAAAAAATAATAGCTATTTTATTCATAAAAAATCTCTCCATTCTAACTTATACAGCTTTTACTAATTCTTCTATTGATTTGCCTTCTAAAAGGCAAGAGCAAAAACGGCTTGAACACTCTGCATATTTTGCAAAAATCTCCTCAGCCCGCTTTGTGTCTGAATAAACTTTCCATAAACCGCTCATCTTAAAATGGCGACCACTATTTTCAATAAAGCCTTTTACATCTTCTAGGGGATATCCTAAGAACACACCTATTTCATGCGGAAAACCTTTTTGCAAAGACATTCTGATTTTTAAGTGGCGTAAATATTGATTGAGCCTTTTAAAGTTTATGTATCCATAAAAATTGAGAAATTCTTGTATCTCTCTATCTTTTATAATCTCTCTTAATGCTGTTTTGCGATAGATTAGTAAAAGTAGCCAATTATCTGTTTCAGATAAAATAAAAAAATCTATACCTTTACATTCCAAGCAAGCTTTATATTGTCTTAAAATCATATGACAGTTCTTTATACGCTGTTTGTTAAAAGAAATCAAACTCCCTGGCTTAATTCCTTCTAAAGTAGGCGCACCGTGGAAAGCTAACATTGTTTCTACATTATCATACGCTCTCATAGATATCACCTCGACTGATAATCATTATCATATTTATAATTATATAATAGCTGATAATTATTTTCAATAACTATTTTAATAAAAATGCTATATTTAACAAAAAGGATTATAATAAATATATACAATTTTATTTTGTAGGTGATTATAAATGAGTTTTAAACATCTTATTTTCTCAACAGATTTAAACGATAACGATAATTTAAACGAAGTAATAACTAAGTTAAAACAGCTAGAAATAAATGTTCTTACTGTATCTTCAAAGAGCGATATTAAATCATATTTGGCAAAGATAGACAAGGCAAATAGTATTTTATTCATAGGTGCAAATCCAAAGGAAGCTATTATTTGCAAAGAAATCAATATCTCTTTTGGATTAGCACTTTGGCAAGATACAAAGATTTTGCGTCAACATCTAAAAGCTGATTACTATTTTCGCCAACCGTATGATATCTTAAACCTCATAACTAGTATTGATAATCCCTATAAAAATATGAAATGGCTCACCACTGCTATGGAAATGCAATTTATTGCTCAAGCTGGCATTACCTACAGCAAAGATGTATTTGACCAAGAACGTTTTCACCGATTGAGTGAAATGGCAGGTGAAATCATGAGCGAATACACCGATTTACCCGTTGAAAAAGTAACAACACTGTTTTGCAATGAAACAGGATACCAAACGCCAAAACTCGATACTCGCAGTGTTATTTTTAAAGATGATAAAATACTTTTAGTCAAAGAATTGGACGGTCGCTGGTCGCTACCAGGAGGTTGGGTAGATGTAAATCAATCTATCTGCGACAATCTAATCAAAGAAGCTTACGAAGAAGCTGGATTAAATGTAGTGCCAACTCGTCTGATAGCTATTCATGACCGCAATCGCCACAATTTGCCACTTTATGCTTATGGTATAACAAAAATCTTTATGTTGTGCGAAGTCATCTCAGGTGAATTTACAGCTAATATCGAAACGAGCGAAAGTGCTTATTTCTCTCTAGATGAACTTCCACCTCTTTCTGTTGGCAAAAATACAAAAGAGCAAATTGAACTTTGTTTTTCCGCTTATAAAAATCCTGATTGGGTGCCAATCATCGATTGATAAATTTAAACTTCAGGTCGAATTTGTGGCACACGTTTTCTGATAGGATTTATTTTATCTTCATCAGTTATTTGGCGAATAATTCTGCAAGGATTACCTACAGCTACTACATTATCCGGAATATCTTTTGTAACTACTGAACCTGCACCTATAACGGAATTTTTTCCGATTTTTACATTAGGCAATACTGTTACTCGACCACCTAGCCATGCTCCTTCAGCAATTTCAATTGGTTTAGATTTTTCTATGCCATTATTGCGAGCCTCTACATCATATGGGTGCATAGCACAGTATAGCCCAATTTTAGGACCAAGCAAAGTGTGCTTTCCTATACTTATTTTATTTGTATCGAGAAATACACTACTATGATTTACAAGTGCTGATTCTGCTATATGCACATTAGTTCCATAATCGCAAGTAAATGGTGGCAATAAATTAGCTCCATCGCCATAACTGCCTAAGATAGCTTTTGCCATTCTATCTTTATACGATATTGTACTTGAAGTAATGCGACTGAAGGCTTCTGTCTTTTTATTGTTTTCCTGACGCAATTTTACCATTGAGTAGTCCATTGCCATGTACCAATCACCGTTTAACATCTTCTCCTCTTGCGACAAATCATCTCTTTGCTTGTCCATTTCAACTTTATATGCTTCAACATCTTTTTTCGTAATCTTGCGTAAAACTTTTGCCGGATTGCCAACTACAATCGAATTTTCCGGCACATCATTTACTACAACTGAACCTGCACCGATAATCGAATTTTTGCCCACAGTAACCCCGCCTAAAATCGTAGCTGAGCCACCAATCCAAACATTGTCTTCTATCGTTATAGGTTTAGCATATGCGAGCATTTGCCCTCTAAGTTTTGCAAGTGTTGCATAATTTGAAGTGTATAAGCTCACTTTAGAGCCAATCAATACATTATTGCCAATGGTAACATTTGCTTCATTTAAAATAATGCAATCATAATTTATATAGCTATTTTCGCCAATGGAGAGCTGTTTATCGCTATAAGTTAGATAAAACGGACTATTGATTATCGCACCTTCACCAAAATCAGAGATAAACGTGCGGATAAAATCTCGACGAAGTTGAATCTTACTATTAGATATCTTATTTAATCTATTTATATTATGTAGTGTTTCATACAGTTTTGTACGCAAGGTTTCAGCTTCAACATTGTACAAATATCCGTTTAATTGCTTGTGCACATCATCATCGCTACTATTTAATTGCAATTTTTCCATGGCTATTTTATCTTGCTCTCCAATAGTACGCACTACACGGCAAGGATTGCCCACAGCTATGCAATATGGTGGAATATCTTTCGTAACAACCGAACCTGCCCCTATCACTGCACCTTCTCCAATGGTTACTCCCGGAGTGATTACTACATCGCCACCAATCCAAGCGTGAGATTTAATCGTTACAGGCAAAGCGTACTCTGTGATTTTCTCCCAGCGAAGACTAGCATGAATAGGGTGGCAGGGCGTAAAGATACTGCAATTAGTACCAATAAATACATTATCGCCTATATTGATAATTCCTGCATCGAGAAAACAGCAGTCATAATCTATATGTGTATTTTTTCCTATGTAAGTATTAATCCCATAATCACAGCGAAATGGTGGCACGATAAAACTACCTTCGCCAATATTTCCCACAAGCTCTTTTTCTAAGTTAAAAGCTGTTTCTTTATCGAGCAAGCTTACTTTACTTAATTTGCTCACTATATCGTACGCTCTATCTCTTATCGCAATCAATTCTTCATCAAAAACATCGTACAATTCACCTGAAAACTGCATAGCTCTAACTGTTTTTTCCATAAATTATCCTCTTTCTATTCATCATAATATTGTATTTTAAAAAAGTATTAACTATTACCAGCAAAACGCCAATAATAATTAATACTTTTTTATTTTATATCAACTTATCTCAATTCATCAGGGCTATAAAAACTAAATCCATACTCAAGCCAACTAGGTGCGTCTATCCAGCGGTCATCATCATTATAAAATACGGCAATCATCGTCTTTTTGCCTCTAGTTGCTGAAGCTACTAAACAATCACCAGCAGCATTGGTAAAACCTGTTTTAATGCCGTTTGCTCCATTAAATCCGCTCTTTAAAAAGCGATTTGTTGTACTTACATACTGTGTATGACCGTCCATATACTGCACATTATACGCTCTTCGCGATACGATTTGGCGAAAATCAGGATTTTTCATCGCATAGCTTGCAATTATTGCCATATCATGTGCTGTAGAGTAATGACCCTGAGCTGTCAAACCATGTGGATTTACAAAATGCGTATTATTTGCCCCTAATTCTTTAGCTTTATCATTCATCAGCTTAGCAAAAGCAGGTACAGAACCAGCAACTGTTTCCGCTACAGCTACTGCTGCATCATTTCCCGAAACAACCATCATGCCAGCTAAGGCTTCTCTTAGCGTAATCTTATCGCCTAACTGCAATCCCAAGGAAGACGGTTCAGTATTTACAGCAGTAGGCGAAATCACCAAAGGCTCATCTAATTTACCACTTTCCAAAGCGACAATAGCTGTCATAATCTTTGTAGTGCTAGCAGGGTGCATGATTTTATCTTCATCTTTACCAAATAGCACTCCATTATCATCTGCGTCAATGAGGCAAGCCGAACCTGCTATAGTGTCTGGTTCAACAGCTTGAGCCTGCACCGCTGAACTTATTGAACCTATCATTATAGCTACAATTAAAACAAATGATACAATATTTTTTTTCAAACTAAAATACATTCTAAAATCCACATTCTTTCTAGTTATTATGCTAATTATTTATTTTTTTTAAAGTTATCAATGATGTACGGTGTATCTTGATATACATAGTAGTTGAGCCAATTGTTAAAGAGTAAGTTTGCTACGCTACGCCATTTTACAATTGGTTCTTTTTCTGGGTCATCATTTGGATAATAATTAACTGGAATATCAATGTCCATGCCAGCCTTAATATCGCGGTCGTATTCACTTTTTAAACTATATGGATCATATTCAGCATGACCTGTGATGAAAAATTCATTATCCTTTAAATTGGCAACGATATAAACACCGGCATCGCCTTCTGCCATTATGGTCAAGTCTTTTACAGTTTCAATATCCTCTCGACGAATCCCAATGTGGCGAGAATGCGGTACGTAAAAGACGTCATCAAAACCTCGGAACAATTTTTCGCATCTTGCATTAGCATTTAAATGATGTTCAAATACGCCAAAGACTTTTCTGCGTTCATAGTATTTTTTTATGCCATAATGATGATATAATCCCGCAAAAGCTCCCCAACAGACATGGAATGTAGACCATGCGTGTGTTCTGCTCCAATCCATTATTTCGCAAACTTCTTTCCAATACGCTACATCTTCATATTCCATGCGTTCAACAGGTGCACCTGTGATAATAAAACCATCGTAAAATTTATCTTTTACATCTTCAAAGGTACCGTAAAACTGCGATAAATACTGTATAGATGTGTGTTTTGGCAAATACGATTCAGTATATATAAAATCGACTTCCACTTGAATAGGATTGTTTCCCAATAATCTCAATAATTGCGTTTCTGTAATTGTTTTATTAGGCATCAAATTTAAAATCAAAATCTTCAGCGGTCGAATATCCTGTTTATAAGCTCTATCTGCGTCCATGACGAAGATATTTTCACTTTCTAATATTTGGGCAGCAGGTAAATCACTAGGAACTTTTATCGGCATTATCTCAACTTCTTTCCAATTAATTTTTTAGTTTTGGCGTTATTCTACCATAGACATTAATTATCGTCAATTAATCGTATGTACCTTATTATACTTCATTTGCCTACTATTGTGGTATAATTAAACAGACTAAAAATTACACGAAGGGATTGTTTATATGCTAGAACAAGATATTGCAACTTATTTAGCAAAATCGCTAGATTTAAAAGTTAAACAAGTTGTAGCTGCCATCAAACTTTTAGATGAAGATAATACCATTCCTTTCATTGCTCGCTACCGCAAAGAAGCGACAGGTGAAATGAAAGATGAACAGTTGCGTGAATTTGCAGATAAACTTGCCTATGTACGAAATCTCATCAAACGACAGACAGAAATAAAAAATAGTATCAATGAACAAGGAAAATTGACAGACGATATTATTTTAGCTATTGATAAAGTAGAAAAGCTCCAAGAATTAGAAGATATCTATTTGCCGTATAAACAAAAGAAGCGAACTCGTGCTATGATTGCCAAAGAAAAAGGCTTAGAAAATTTAGCACAGCTTATCTTAAAACAAGAACATACTATCAAAAATATTGATGATTTAAATAAGGTCGCTAAAGCGTATTTAAATGAAGATGTTTTATCTACAGCTGAGGCTATCGTAGGAGCTTGTGATATCATCGCAGAGATTATTTCAGATAGAGCAGACATTAGAAATATGCTTCGCCATCACATTTGGCAAACAGGTCAATTATCAATCACTAGAGATGAACAAGTAGATGAAAGCAAAGCTTTTTTGATGTATCAAGATTATTGCGAGCCAATTCGCACCTTGCCATCTCATCGCATTCTAGCGATTAATCGCGGTGAGCAAAAATCAATCTTAAAAGTAAAGCTGATTACAGACAGCGAAAAAGACATCAATACTATCAAAAATAAAATTCCTATTGCAGATAAAAATTCTGTATTCGCTCAAATTTTAACCGATGTAGCTATTAATTCATATAAAAGACTTATCTTACCTGCTCTTGAACGAGAAATTCGCAGTCAATTAACTCAAACGGCGGAAAAGCAAGCAATAAAAGTATTTGCATCTAATTTAAAACAGTTGCTACTTCAAGCACCACTTTCAGGCTATACAGTTATGGGATTAGACCCTGGCTATCGCACTGGCTGTAAAATGGCTATCGTCAATGCTACTGGCCAAGTTTTAGCTCATGATGTTCTCTACATCACCATGAGTGATAGTGCCAAAAGTAAATCAGCTGAAAAAATGCTCCACTATCTACAAAAATACAAGGTAGATTTAATCTCCATCGGAAATGGCACAGCATCCTATGAAACAGAAGAATTTACAGCTAATATCATCAGCGAACATAAGTTAAATGTACACTATTTAATCACCAATGAAGCGGGAGCGTCTGTTTATTCTGCCTCAAAATTGGGGATTGAAGAATTTCCTGATTTTGATGTTACTATTCGCGGTGCTATCTCCATTGCTCGTCGCATTCAAGACCCTTTAGCTGAACTTGTAAAAATAGAGCCAAAAGCTATCGGTGTAGGACAGTATCAACACGATGTAAATCAAAAAGAATTAACTAAAACACTCGATGAAGTGATTGAATCCGCTGTAAATCACGTTGGCGTAGAATTAAATACAGCTTCAGCCGAATTATTAAAACATATTGCTGGCATAAATAGCACTGTAGCTAAAAATATCATTAAATATCGCGAAGAAAACGGAGCTTTTACCTCTCGCAAAGAACTCTTAAAGGTATCTCGCCTAGGCTCAGTTTCTTACACTCAATGTGCAGGCTTTTTGCGAATAAACAACGCTAAACTTGCCCTCGACAATACGCCTGTACACCCTGAATCATATCCTCTTGCAGAAAAAATTTTGCAAGAATTCGATTTTACACTTGAAGATTTAAATGATAAAGCACAATTAGCAATATTAAAAAATAAAATTGCTTTATCAGATATCAAATCCTTAGCTAATAAATTGCAAGCAGGTGAACCTACTGTTAAAGATATCTTATCAGCACTTGTAAAACCAGGTAGAGACCCACGAGAAGATTTACCCATGCCATTGGCACGTCAAAACATCGTTAAATTAGAAGATATTGCCGTTGGAACTACCATGCGTGGCACGGTTCGCAATATCACTGATTTTGGTGTCTTTGTCGATATTGGCATAAAAGTTGCAGGTCTTATCCACATCTCAGAACTCAGCTATCGCCATGTAAAGCACCCCTTAGACGTTGTTTCTGTAGGCGATATTTTAACCGTGAAAGTAATAAATGTAGATACAAAGCGAAATCGCATAGGACTTAGTTTAAAACTATAAATTAAAGGAGATTTTTAATGTCGTTACTCAATCAAACATTAAAAAAAATATTGCCTGCTGACCAAAAGGCAATAAAATTTGTTGAACATAAATTAGATACTACCATGACCAATTCATCAGGACTTGGTGAATTAAAAAAATTATTGTTGCGTTACGTAGGCATAACAGGTCAAATCAATCCTGAAATCCCTAAAAAATGCACCATTATAACTTGTGGCGACCACGGCGTTGCCGAAATGAATGTAAGTGCCTATCCACAGGAAACAACAGCACATATGACTAAAAATTATCTCGTATCTAAAGGAGCAGTTGCCAATGCTATGTCCAATTTTTGCGGGTCAAATATCTTTGTTGTGGATATGGGCATCAAAGCACCTGTAAATGATATACCAAATTTAATAGATAGAAAAATCGCTCATGGAACGAATAACTGTGCTAAAGGACCAGCTATGAGTCGTGAGCAAGCTATTAAAGCTATCGAAACAGGTATTGAACTCGTAAATGAATATGTAAAACAAGGATATCGCTGTTTTTTACCTGGTGAAATGGGCATAGCCAATACAACCTCAAGTGCTGCTATTGTAGCTTGTATCTGCAATTTAACTCCAGAAAAGGCAACGGGACGAGGTACTAATATCTCTGATAGTAGATTATCCATAAAAATTGATGTCGTTCGCCAAATCTTAAAAGTAAATAATCCTGACCCAACAGACGGCATAGATGTTATGAGCAAGGTTGGTGGTTTTGAATTAGCTTGTATAACAGGCATAATTTTAGGTGCAGCAGCCAATCGTTGCTTTGTAGTGCTAGACGGCTTTAATACTGGTTCTGCAGCTCTCGTCGCTCAAGCTATTTGCCCACAAATTACAGATTATCTAATGGCTTCACATCTAGCAGCTGAACCTGCTCATTTTGCTATCTTAGAAAAATTAGGCTTAGCTCCATATATGGATTTACAATTCCGCCTTGGTGAAGCTACTGGTTCATCTATCGCTGTAAATATCTTAGATTGTGCTATCGAAGCATATAAAGCAGTAAATCAAGCTTCCTTATCTACTTTGGATAAATTAATCAAGCCAAATATTCCTCAAATATACATGACGAACAAATCTGGCATTTTAAAGAAAACTCGCAGTATCCCTAAACCTTACGAAGCTATTCGACAAAAATGTCGTTATCGCATAGATAATTTAACTAAGCCAATCTACAGCTTGGGACGAATTGAAGAAATTGCTGAAAATATCGCAGGTATTACAAAACAAGTAAAGCCTACCTTCGTTAGCAAAAAAATCATCATCTTAACACCAAAAGAAAGTTGCAGTATCGTGCAACATCATTTAACTCAAGCATTTGCTAGTCATGCTAATGCAAGTTACCATTTTACAACTATACCAAAATTTTCCTTGATAGATACAAATTTATCTCATATCTTCGTTCAAGGTATGCATTACGGTTCTAATATCAAAGATATAGAGGTTCTCGGTTTATCTTGCTGTGAAACACACCCTAAAGAAATTTGTGGAACATCTAGTTTTAGCGTGCAACAACTCCTCTGCTCGCCAGATAATAGCTTGCGTTACAGCAAAAAAGCCTTTTTATCACTTGAACCAACTCCTATACTCGCTCAAATAGCTTATATGGCAGGTATAGCTGTAGGTGCTGCGAGCAATGGAATTTTATTGTTATCCGATGAACTTATGTCTGTAATTGCTCTAAAATACGCATTAATGATAAATCCAGAGATAAAACCTTATATCATGTTTGTATATCCAGATTACCTTGATTTAAATATCACCACTAGTGGTGGCTGTATCTGTTCTCTAGGAATGAAATTGATTGACTCTTCTCTGCAAATGATGAAAGATATGAAAACCTTTGCCGAAGCCGGAGTAGCTATTGCTACAGATGGGCCAGGAGCTAAGGTTCAAGTCAGCAAATAAGCTAAAATGTTTTACGTGAAACATTTTAGCAATTTACAATTTAATGCGATTGTTGCACGTGAAACATTTTATTGATAGAATAAAAAATACTTATTAAGATTTAATGGAGAAAATACGATGACACTTCGACATTTATCTATATTTATTCGAGTTTGTGAAGAAAACGGCATTACAGCTGCTGCCAAAAAACTTCACATGACCCAACCATCTGTCAGTCAGGTAATTCAAGAATTAGAAGCACATTATCAAACACTATTATTTGAGCGATTAGGTCGCCGAATTTTCATCACAGAGGCAGGCAGACGACTGCTTCGCTACTCGCGAAATCTCATAAATTTAAATTTGCAGACAGAGCAAGCAATGCGTGCTTTTAACGAAGTATATCATTTACGCCTTGGTGCTAGTATAACTATCGGTGGCAACTTTTTAATCGAACTGATAAAAGACATTAATGATACCGACCCTTCAAAAGAAATCTTTTCCGAAATTCACAATACTTCCGAGCTAGAAAAAATGCTGTTAAATGATGATTTAGATTTAGCTTTAGTAGAAGGCGAAATTCACTCAGAATATCTAATTACTAAACCGTTCATGGACGATGAACTCGTATTCATCATCGGCAAAAATCACCCATTATCAAGTAAAGCATTAAACAATGAAATAACTATTGATGATTTAGCAAATTTAAAATTCTTTATCCGTGAAACAGGCAGTGGAACAAGAGAGTTATTTGAACAGGTTATGCATAGATATAATATCTACTATCAAACTGCTGGCATTTACAATAGCATTCTCTCAATTAAAAAAGCTGTCATTTCAGGTCTTGGAGTATCAGTAATGTCCAAGGAAGCTATACGAGATGAATTGCAAAGACAATCGCTAATCACTTTTAGCATTGAGGATTTAAAATTTAAACGACAATTCAATATCGTTTACCACAAAAATAAGTTCATTCCACCTGAAATGCAATCCATAATTGATAGATGTCTTGAATTGGCCAAAACATATAAAGCCTAAATCTATCTTGACATAATCTTTTGTCTTCCTATATAATTTTATTAAGCTATTAAAGGGGAGTAACTTCTCGTGTCATTGTCAACAATCACTGTAGCAATACGCTTCTGGCAATGACGTCGAATATATTCGATAAGTAAGACTTTTAATGCCCATATTATTTATGAGCATTAAAAGTCTTTTTTTGTGCTCATAAAATTTACTAATATTTTAAAAGGAGATTACCATGGAAATTTTATCAACACAATTTTTATTTGCATTATGTTCAATCGTTTTACTGGACTTAGTTCTTGCAGGCGATAATGCTGTAGTAATAGCTATGGCTTCCCGTTCTTTGCCTGAAAAACTGCGAAAAAAAGCTATCTACATTGGAACAGTTGGTGCAGTTGTAATTCGTGCTTTAATGACACTACTTGCTACTTATTTGCTAACCATTCCATTTTTGCAATCAATCGGCGGATTGATTCTATTGCCAATAGCATTTAAACTATTAAAATCAGATGAAAGCACCAGCCTTGAAGAAACACAATCTTTTTCTAAATCTAATGACTTTCTAACTGCTATTAAGACTATCATCATAGCCGATGCTGCTATGGGAATAGATAATGTACTAGCTATTGCAGGTGCAGCTCATGGCAATATGCTTTTAGTTTTAACAGGTCTTTTAATCAGCATACCTATCGTAGTCTGGGGCAGTCAATTTATCTCAAGTTTAATGGACAAAGCACCTATTCTAATAACCATTGGCTCAGCTATTTTAGCTTATACCTCTGCTACGATGATACTTCACGATAAAATTGTCGGCTCATATCTACTGTCAATAACTCCACTCATAAACTACATTCTCCCTATAGTATTTATTGCATTGATTGTAGCTTACAGCCGCAAAAGAAAAGCTGTTAAATAAATGATAAAAAGCCTGCTTATTGCAAATTTATAAGCAGGCTTTTAGCTATATTATCATGCAATTTACATATGTTTAATTTTTTATTGCTATACATAGATGGAAATGATAAAATAATAAAGATATGAGTCTTGTGGAGGATGAAAATTGGAAAAGTTGATTATACATGGCGGTCATGAATTGCATGGTCGTGTAAAAATTAGCGGTGCTAAAAACGCTGTTCTACCCATCATTGCTGCAACTCTTCTGGCCCAGGATAAGCCATGTGTGTTAGACGAAGTTCCTTATCTAAACGACGTCTGCACAATAGCTGAAGTTCTGCGTCAACTTGGAGCTAAAGTTAATCTTAATAAGGAAGAGCATGCTCTTTCTATTGATAATACTATTTTAAAAACAGTAGATGCACCATATGAATTGGTAAGAAAAATGCGTGCTTCTTTTGTTATCATGGGACCACTTTTAGCCCGTTATGGCAAAGCTAAAATTTCTATGCCAGGTGGCTGTGCTATTGGTACAAGACCAATTGATTTGCACTTAAAAGGATTTGAAGCCCTAGGTGCAGAAATCGAAATTGGACATGGATTTATCAGTGCTACTGCCCCAAATGGTTTAAAAGGAACTAGTATCTATCTTGATTTTCCAAGTGTAGGAGCTACTGAAAACATCATCATGGCTGCTTGCATGGCAGAAGGTCAAACTATTTTAGAAAATGCTGCACAAGAACCAGAAATCATTGATTTAGCTAACTTCTTGAATATCATGGGTGCTAAAATTCGCGGTGCTGGAACAAATGTAATCAAAATTACAGGCGTACCAAAATTAATTGGACATAATTATACTATCATTCCCGATCGAATTGAAGCAGGTACTTATATGGTAGCAGTAGCTATGACTGGTGGCGATATCTATATCGAAAATGCTATTAGTGAGCATTTAAAACCTGTCATTGCTAAATTAAATGAAGCTGGCGTAAAAATCGAAGAAGATATTGATGGTATTCGCGTGAGCTGTGATAGACGACCTAAAGCTATTGATATCAAAACCTTACCTTATCCAGGATTTCCTACAGATATGCAAGCACAGTTTATGGCTATGCTAGCTATCAGCGAAGGAACAGGTTTTGTTACCGAAACAGTATTTGAAAATCGCTTCATGCATGTTGACGAATTAAAACGCATGGGAGCTAATATCCGTGTAGATGGACGTACTTCTATCGTTGAAGGCGTATCTACTCTTACCGGTTGCCAAGTAAAAGCAACTGACTTGCGTGCTGGTGCAGCTATGGTATTAGCCGGACTCGTTGCTAAAGGTGAAACACAAGTATCTTACATTCATCACATTGACCGTGGCTACGATAATTTAGTAGCTAAATTATGCGGTCTTGGTGCAGATATTTGTCGAGTTGACAACTAAATCTCAGCTAAAAAAGCATACAAAAAGCCGATATCAAAAGATATCGGCTTTTATATTTCACTTTATTATTCAGCTGTGAAAGGTAAGAGAGCGATGTTTCTAGCTCTTTTAATTGCAACTGTTACTTGACGTTGGTGACAAGCACAGTTACCGGAAATACGACGAGGTAAAATTTTACCACGTTCAGTAATGAAACGGCGAAGTTTTGCAACGTCTTTGTAATCAATATGTTCGATTTTATCAGCACAGAAGCTACAAACTTTGCGTTTTGGTCTTCTATTTCTATCGCGTTTAACCAATGTTGTTACCTCCTTAAAGATTGTACATACAATTACTAAATCTAATTATATGTTAAAACGGAATTTCTTCGTCAGGGGGTACTTCTGAACCGAAAGAAGCTGCTGCACTATGCATTGGAACTTGTTGCTGTTGATATGATGGAACGCCACCATATTGCTGAGCTGGTGCAGGTGCATTAGCCGGTTTCGAACCCATAAATTCGATATCTTGTGCGATAACTTCGGTAACATAGCGTTTACTGCCGTCTTGAGCATCATAACTGCGAACTTGTATACGACCTTCAACTAATACTTGACTGCCTTTAACCAAATTATTGCCACATATCTCAGCTAATTTATCCCAAACGACGATTGGAATAAAATCTGCTGTGTTCTGCTCTGCACTGCGACTGAATCTGCGGTTTACAGCCAAAGTGAAACTTGCTACAGCTTTTCCTGTCTGCGTATAGCGTACTTCCGGGTCACGTACAAGACGCCCTGCTAATATTACCCTATTCATGGTAATTTCCTCCCTGGCAATTCTTTATAATTATTTTTCGTCTTCTCTAACGATTAAGTGCTTCAACACTTCATCAGTAATTTTCATTACACGATCAAGTTCAGCAGCACAAGCAGATTCAGCTGTGAAGTTAAATAAGCAGTAGAAACCATCTGTGCAGTCTTTAATTTCATAAGCCAAACGTTTTTTGCCCCAACGGTCTTCTTTATCAACAGTACCACCGTTGTTAGCGATTAAGTTAGAGAACTTTTCGATAACAGCATTAGTTGCTTCTTCTTCCATTGGTCTAATAATGAATACGACTTCGTACTTTCTCACGAAATCACCTCCTCTTTGGACTATCGGCCCACTGATGGGCAGGGAAAGTTTCAAATGCATAAATTGCTTTAATTGAAACCTGCTATTTATATAGCTTTTTAATTATATCATGCAAAAACAGCTAAAGCAAGCTATTTATTTAGTCTTTAATCTTCCTTTTTCACCGTTTTTTTATCGCGAAGCAGTGAAGCAATTAGAGCTAAAATACAAAAACAAGCAAACAATTTAAAAATCATATCGAAGGAATTTAACAGCGATTGCACGTATTGATGGGTCAAAACATTCATCGTGTACAAAGATAATATCAATGTAACTATCGCCATGCTCAAAGCCTGACCGACCAATCTCATCACAGCTAAAATAGATGAAGCAACTCCATAGAATCTAGGCTCAACTGCTCCCATAATTGCATTGTTATTCGGTGCAGAAAATAGTGCAAATCCTGTTCCGATTAAAACCAAAATAAAGCAAATATAATATATATTGCTAGTCTTATCAATAAAAGATAATAAAAATAAGCTCATCATCATGATGAACATACCTAAAGAAGCGATAATTCTCGGCGAATATCTATCGGATAAAGCACCTGCTTTCGGCGATAAAACAGCCATTATACAAGGTTGAATCAACAAAAACAATCCAGCACTAGAAGCCTCCATACCTCTTACCAATTGCAAGTACAAGGACAATACAAAACCAATGGCAAAGGTGGCACTATAGTGAATAAGTGCGGCTAAATTAGACATTGCAAATGCGGTGCTTTTAAACATTCCTAAATTTAAAAGTGGCGAATCAGTATTTTTTTCCTGTTTTATAAATAAGAAAAACAAAAAAATTGCTATAAAAGGCATATAGCGGACGAATTGATGCCTATTCCAATCGGATATACCGTATAAAAATAGTATAATCATCACGACATAAATAATACCGCCCAGACAATCAAAATGCCTGCCTTTTGCTCCATACCATTCAGATTTAACTTTGCTGATGATGTAAAAATTTACAAGCAAGGCTGTAGCAGTTAGCCAAAAAATCATTCGCCAACCTAAATAATCAGTGATAAAGCCTCCAATAAAAGGCCCTACAGATACGCCCGTGTAGACAAATGCTGCTGAAAGACCAATTATCTTGCCTCTATTTTCCGGCTTATAACAAGATACCAGTAGTGCCATGCTCGTGCCAAAAATCATCGACATTGAAACGCCTTGTAAAAATCGTACAAAAATAAAACTCAAAAAATGAGTGCTAATTGCACAGATAATAGTTGTAAGGCTAATGCAGACAAGCCCTATAGTGTAAACTTTCCTTCTACCTTTGATATCTGCCAATCTGCCAAAAGGCAAAAGACCTGCTGCTGAACCAATTAAAAATGCTGTTACAGCCCATGTCAAAAGCTCAGGACTTTTAGCAAAATCCAATGCCATTTTAGGAACAGCTACATTTACCGAACTTCCCATAAATGGACCTATAAATGAAGTTATCATCACAGCCCAGGTGATTTTTTGTTTATCCAATTTATTCACTGTATCCAAAGCTATCACCCTCCTATCATTTCATTTTTATCAATCTATTTTTATTTCTGCAAATACATAGGAAAATCCTATTACATATTCTCTTAACCATATAATATCATTAGGTTCTATAATAAATGTTGGGGTTTGAGAAAATTCTCAGGCTCTAACATTT
>Cebus_capucinus_imitator_PRJNA485217_SSR105__coassemble_355_pt1 | contig 21408 bp, 19 predicted proteins | sample Cebus_capucinus_imitator_PRJNA485217_SSR105__metabat2_high_PE_005 | metagenome-assembled genome bin Cebus_capucinus_imitator_PRJNA485217_SSR105 | reverse complement strand
TCTTTGATATCGAAAGAATACGTGTACAATCCATTAAAGGATTTCGTCTAAGGTTGGAACAATGTTTGCTTGTTTATACAGTAAAAAATGAACTAGCACAATGAGTATTCAATAATATTTTATATAAATTTGTGCTTTTTTTCAAGTATAAATGCTTTGAGTGTCCACTTGTAAAATAAAAATAAATGCAGGAAAGGTGGGATTCCTGCATTTATTGTAAATCTATATTATTAAATATAAGTTTATATCTAATAATTATTTATTTGTTAATGGTTTTTTTAATACTGCTAAGATAATCATGCTGACAACTGCACCAACAGCAATAGCTACTAGATACATAAGCGGATTACCAATAGTAGGTACTACGAAGATACCACCATGTGGAGCACGTAGAGTACATTCAAATGCCATAGATAATGCTCCTGTAATAGCAGAACCAATAACGCAGGCAGGAATAACACGAGCAGGGTCAGAAGCTGCAAATGGAATTGCACCTTCAGTAATGAAGGAAAGACCCATTACATAGTTAGTAATACCGGATTTTCTCTGAGCTTCAGTGAAGCGATTGCCAAAGAATGTTGTGCAAAGAGCGATTGCGATTGGAGGAACCATACCGCCAGCCATAACAGATGCCATAACGCCGAATTCACCATCAGCTAAAAGAGCAGTACCTGTTACATAAGCAGCTTTATTAAATGGACCACCCATGTCGATGGACATCATGCCACCAACAACAGCACCGATTAAGATACGGCTACTTGGGTCCATGTTTTTCAAAGTATCAACAAGCCAACCATTGATAGCACTTACAGGTGGATTGATGATGAATGTAATAGCAATACCGATTAAGAGTACACCTAAAAGAGGATATAAGAGAATATTTTTAATACCATCTAAGGAAGCAGGTAAGAAGGCTAAACCTTTGCGTAAGCCGATGATGATATAACCAGCAGCAAAACCTGCAATCAAAGCACCGAGGAAACCAGAACCACCAGTGTTAGCTAAAGCACCGCCGACAAAACCTGCAACAAGACCTGGACGGTCAGCAATACTCATACCGATGAAACCGGCTAAAACAGGAAGCATAAATCCAAATGAAGTACCACCGACAGTTTTAAAGAAGGCTGCAAGTGGAGTATTAGAACCGAAGTTAGAAGGATTAGCAGGGTCATAAACGTCAACTAAGAATGCGATAGCGATTAAGATACCGCCACCAACTACGAATGGAAGCATATGAGATACGCCGTTCATCAAGTGTTTGTAAATCTGACGTCCGATACTTTCTTTTTCAGTGGAACTGTTGGAAGCGTCCTCACTGTTGCCACTGTCTTTGTAGATAGGAGCGTCTTGAGCCATAGCTTTATCCAAAAGTTCATCTGCTTTATTAATACCATTAGCAACTTTAGTGATGATTACGTGTTTTCCATTGAAACGAGCCATTGGAACGTTTTTATCAGCAGCTACGATAATGCATTTTGCATTGGCGATTTCTTCATCTGTTAAAATATTTTTTCTACCGCCTGCACCATTTGTTTCTACTTTAATAGAAATATTTTTGCGTTTAGCGTGTTGTTCTAAAGATTCAGCAGCCATGTAAGTATGAGCGATACCTGTTGGGCAAGCTGTTACAGCGAGAACTTCAAAACCTTTTTTTTCAGGAACTTCTTTTGCAGGAGCTTCTTCTTGAACTGCTTCAGTTTTTGGTTCTTTGCCTTCTTCTTTATCATTGATTAACTGCAAGAATTCTTCAACGGATTTTGCGTTGATTAATGTTTCTTTGAAATCAGGGTCCATGAGCATCATAGCGAGTTTACTCATGAGTTCAACGTGTAAATCATTTGCTGTATCAGGAGCAGCAATCATGAAGAACAAGCGAGAAGGTTTGCCATCAAGGGCAGCATAATCCATACCGTCTTTTACTACCATTGCAGAAAGACCGGCATCATTTACAGCACTGCTTTTTGCATGAGGAGTAGCGATACCGTCGCCAAGACCTGTTGAACCGCTTTCTTCACGAGCGATAACAGCTTTGATGTATTCTTCTTTATTGTTTAAGTTACCGCCTTTTTCCATTAAATCAGCTAAGATTTTAATAGCATCAACTTTACTACTAGGAGGAGCAACGTCTAATTTGATGCTGACTGGTTTTAATAAATCAGTAATTTTCATTTGAACTAAATCTCCTTATGATTAAATTTATTAAATAGTCTACTATAATTATTTATTTAAGGTCTTTAAAAGAGCTTCTACTTCAGGACGAGTTGCCAAGTTTTCGGAGAATGCAGAAGCAGAACCTGTGCATACACCCATGTAGAAGGCATCTTCAAATTTGCCTGTTTCAATATAACCTGTCAAAAAGCCTGCTACCATGGAATCGCCAGCACCGATGGAGTTTACTAATTTTCCTTTTGGTACAGGGGAATGAACGATAGTGCCGTCGTTAGCTACTAAGATAGCACCGTCTTTACCCATGGAGATGAGAACATTTTCAGCACCCATTTCTTGCAATTTTTTAGCATAAATTACGATATCTTCATGGCTGTTTAAAGTAACATTGAACATTTCAGCAAGCTCAATATTGTTTGGTTTAATCAAGAAGGGTTTGTATTTTAATACGTTTAACAATAAGTTTTTAGTAGCATCTACAACAATTTTAATGCCACGGTTTTGCAAGCGTTCCATGATTTTTTCATAGATATCATCAGGCAAGCTCTTTGGAATACTGCCGGCTAAAACCAAGGTATCTTTAGCTGTTAATTTATCGAGTTTCTTAAAGAGTTCATCGATAGCTTTTTGTGGGATATCAGGACCTTGACCGTTTACTTCTGTTTCCTGCTGATCAGTTTTAATTTTTACATTGATACGAGAAAATGCGTTTTCAAGTTCGATGAAGTCGCTCTGGCAACCAAAGGAATGTAACTGACGGACGATTTCTTTTCCAGTGAAACCTGAGATGAAACCAAGAGCTGTACTGTCATGACCTAAATTTTTCAAAACGATAGAAACATTAATCCCTTTACCGCCACCTAAAACTTGTTCATAATTAACGCGGTTAGTAGCACCAGGTACGAATTTATCCATGCGAACAATGTAGTCAATCGCTGGATTAAAGGTTACTGTGTAAATCATTTATAGTACCTCCAAAACATTAGTGTAATCTAAATACTTTTTATTTTTTAAGACATCTGTGATGATAACAGCATCTTTTAAATTGGCAAAGGTAATTGGTGTTATTTGGTCAAATTTTGTGGAATCAGCTAAGATATAAGCTTGTTGGCAATGTTTTATAGCTGTCTTTTTCACGCAAGCCTCTGTAGGGTCTGGGGTAGAAAATCCGGCTTGAAGGCTTATGCCATTTGTGCCAAAAAAACCTTTAGTGAAATTGTAAGATTGAAGACTTTCCACAGCGTATGTACCAATTATCGCAGCTGTGGATTTTTTTAATTGCCCTGAAATTACAAAGGCTGTAAACCCTCTGTCTGCTAATTTAGAAGCGTGAGAAGTGCCATTTGTGACGTAAGTTGCTTTATGCTCAACTAAATGGTCAATGATTAATTCTGTAGTAGTTCCCGCATCGAGATATACTAAATCATTTTCTTCAACGAGATGAGCTGCTTTTTTGGCAATTAAATTTTTTTCAATTCGCTGTAAATCGTGTTTAGTGTGAATATCTTTTTCGTCAGAACTGTAAAAGTCAATGCTAGTTGCACCGCCAAATACTTTACGCAGTTTACCCTCTTTGTCTAATGCAGTTAAATCACGACGAATAGTGGATTCGGATGTATGTAGTATGTTCATTAGTTCAGTTAGTGTTACACTTGATTTTTCTTGTAGCAATTTTAAAATGATAGAATGACGATCTTGTGTCAACATACGCGTCCACCTCTTTTCTCTTTCTACAGATAGTATAACATCAAATTCAGTCAAAATCAATCATTTTGTTGCAAAAAAATATACTATAATTTAAAAATCAGTCAAAAACATCCAAACGATTCATTTTAATGGCTGGTTTTGTCAATAGCTTGAATGATTTTTTGATGATATAATATTTATAGAAAGAAGAATTTTAAAGAAAGGAATGAAGTTTGTTGGGAAATTTAGAAAAAACAAAGGAAAATGGCACTTTGACGAAGAAAAGTAAAGTATCATTCTATGTAAAAAAATATCTGTATCTATTCATCGGTGCAATTATAACAGCTGCTGGCTTGGAAATTTTCTTGATACCTAATAATATCATCGACGGTGGCGTTGTCGGTGTGGCAATTATGTTAAGCACGATTACAGGTTTGCCTTTTGGTGCTTTTTTGATTGTCATTAACTTGCCATTTTTATTTTTAGGGTATAAATATATAGGTAAGCATTTTGCGATAGCGGCGACTTTTGCTGTCATTTGTTTATCTTTTTGGTCAAGTCAGTTTTTGCCAATCTTGCCTTTGACAAATGACTACTTTTTGGCAGCTGTTTTTGGCGGAATCATCACAGGTGCTGGCGTTGGCATTGTAATGAGAAATGGTGGCTGTTTTGATGGAACGGAGATTGTGGCTATTTTAGCTGATAGAAAAACGGTTTTTTCAGTCGGTGAAGTGGTGATGTTCATCAATCTATTTATCTTGAGCAGTGCAGGTTTAGTATTTGGTTGGGACAAGGCAATGTATTCATTAGTTGCTTATTTTGTCATTGCTAAGATGATTGACATTGTGCTTAAAGGTTTAGAAGAAACGTACGCTGTAATGATTGTAACTTCACAATCTGAAGATGTGGCAGATAAATTGATGAATCAAATGGGAAAAGGTGTAACTGTATTGCACGGTGAAGGTGGCTACACTAAAGAATCACGCAAGATTTTGTACTGTATTGTAACTAGACTTGAGATTGACAAATTAAAGAATATGGTTTTAGATGTTGACGAGTCAGCATTTGTTACAATCAATCCTGTAACTGATATCGTAGGCGGAAGGCTAAAGCGGAAAAAGTCGCATTAATAACTTGACGTTGACGGCGAAACGGCACTATAATACATGTATAAGAGAGCTTTATGAATGACTTGTATATAATAATGAAAATTTATTAATTAATAGCGGTTTTTTATGAAGTAATATACATATAAATTCACATTAGATATACATTAATATTTATATTAATTATATGATAAAAAAGGGTATACAATATTCGTATTATTTTATAAATATTGAGCTTAGAAGCTTTATTTTTATGAGAGAAATTTTTTATGAAAATGGACGGATTTTGCTTGATGTTTATGTTATTTTAGGAGGGGTACTGTGGAAAAGTATAGTTCTATTTGGGACATGTACCAAAAAAAGGGAATGAGTCGACGTTCCTTCATCAAAGCATGTACAGCTATGGCTGCAATGCTTGGGTTAGCACCTACAATGTTGTCTGAAGTTGTAGAAGCTGCTGAAAAAAGATTACCTGTTGTTGTATGGTTACACGGTCATGAATGCACTGGCTGTAGTGAAGCCTTCTTGCGTTCTGGTGCACCAATGGCATCTGATGTTGTGCTTAACATGATTGCACTTGAATATGATGACACTGTAGCTGCAGCAAGCGGTCAACCTTTTGAAGAACATTTACAAGAAATCATCAAAGCGTATGATGGACAGTATATCTTAGCTGTTGAAGGTGCTGTACCTGCACTTGCAGATTCTGGTTACTGTATGGTAGGCGGTCATGCCTTTATCGACCAATTAAAACAAGCTGCAGACCATTGTGCTGCAATTATTAACTATGGTTCTTGCTCTTGTTGGGGTGGTATTCAGGCTGCTAGACCAAATCCAACTCAGTCAAAAGGTGTACCTGATATCATAGGTCATAAACCTATTGTCAATGTACCAGGTTGCCCACCTATTCCAGAAGTAATTACAGGTGTAATTGCTCATTATGCGATGTTTGGTAAATTACCGCCACTTGACAATCAAGGTCGTCCAAAACAGTTCTTTGGTAATCGCTTGCATGATACTTGTTACCGCCGTCCATTCTTTGACGCTGGTTTATTTGCTGAAGACTTTAACGATAAAGGTGCTAAAGCAGGTTGGTGTCTTTACAAACTCGGTTGTCGTGGACCTGAAACATATACTTCTTGCGGTAACTTACGTTGGTGGAATGGTTTATCTTATCCTGTTCAATCTGGTGCAAGTTGTATTGGTTGTACAAATAAAAACTTCTGGGACGAAGATCCATTATATGAACGCATTCCAGATGTACCAGGCGTAAATATGCTCGGACTTGGCAATATTGATACAGTTGGTGCTGTAGCTCTCGGTGCTATGGGTGTTGGTATCGCAGGTCATGCTGCTATGTCAGCTTATCAGAAGAAAAAACGTGATGCTAAAGAAGAAGCTGAAAGAAAGGACGGTTGATAAATAATGGCACATATTGTAGTCGATCCAGTAACACGTATTGAAGGTCATTTGCGTGTAGAAATTGAGGTAGATGGCAATAAAGTAACGGACGCTATCTCCAGCGGTACTGCGTGGAGAGGGCTAGAAGTCATTGCTAAAAACCGTGACCCTCGCGATTTGTGGGCGTATATTCAGCGTATCTGCGGTGTATGTACAAGCTCTCACTCTTTAGGTTGTGTTCGTGCAGTTGAAGATGCACTAGGCATTAAAATTCCTAAAAATGCTAACTACATTAGAAATATCATGGCAGCAACTTTGACTGTTCATGACCATTTAGTGCATTTTTATCATCTTCATGCTCTCGATTGGGTTAGCCCTATTGAAGCATTAAAAGCAGATGCTACAGCTACTGCTAATTTACAAAATGCAGTTTTAGCTAATTATAAACTTCCTGTAAATGCTCCATTTACTTATGATTTTTCAGCTTATCCAAAAGAATTCCCTAAAGCTACACCTGCTTATTTCCAAGCTATTAAAGATAAACTTCAAAGCTTGGTAAACGGTGGACAATTAGGTATTTTTGCTGCTAACTGGTGGGATCACCCAGATTATCAAGCGCTACCGCCTGAAGTTCATTTAATGGCTGTGGCTCACTATTTAAATATGTTAGATAAACAGCGTGAAGTTGTCATTCCTCACGTTATCTTTGGCGGTAAAAATCCACATCCTCATTATGTTGTTGGCGGTATGCCTTGTGCTATTTCTATGGACGAAATGAATGCTCCAGTAAATAGTCAGCGTTTAGCTGCTGTAGATACTTCTATCAGCTTGGGTATGGATTTAGTAAATAATTTCTACTTACCTGATTTATTGGCTATCGGTCATATCTACGCTCAAAAAGGCTTAGGTCTTGACGGTGGCGGAATGGCTAAAGAACGCGTATTAGGCTTTGGCTCTTTCCCTGATGAACCATTTACAGGAACTGCAAATAATGGTGGCGATTTCTTCAATCAAATTCTCGTTCGTTGCAATGCTGTAGTTGAAGATTTCGGCAAAGGCGTTATGAATGCTAAAGTAACAGAAGTTACATCTGAGGATTTAAAAGACCCTGAAGTGTTGACCGAAACAGTAGCTCATTCTTGGTACAAAGATGGCGATGCCCTTCATCCATGGGATGGAAAATCTGAAGCTAATTACACTGGCCCTAAACGTGGTACTAAGAGCCATTGGGAACAGCTCGATGAAAAAGGCAAATACTCTTGGATTAAAACTCCATTGTGGCGTGGCAAAATGACTGAAGTTGGCCCACTTGCTCGTTATATTATCATTTATACAAAAGTTAAACAAAACCTCATTCAGCCTAACTGGGCAGAAAAAATGATGGTTGACCAAATTGACGCTATTTCTAAATTGTTGAATGTAGCTCCTGAAAAATGGCTCCCTTCAACTCTTGGTCGTACAGTAGCTCGTGCCTTAGATGCTCAGCTCAACGCTTGCATGAATAAATACTTCTTTGAAAAACTTGTTAAAAATATCGGTGCAGGCGATACAGATACTGCTGATACAACAAAATGGAATCCATCTACTTGGCCAAAAGAAGAAGTTAAAGGTGTAGGTATTTATGAAGCTCCTCGTGGTGCACTGAGCCATTGGGTGGCAATCAAAGACGGCAAATGCAGTAATTATCAAGCTGTTGTTCCAACTACATGGAATGCTTGTCCACGCGATGAAGTTGCCGGTCAAGGTGCTTACGAAAAGACTATGATGGAAACAACTGTAAAAATTCCGGAAAAACCATTAGAAATAGTTAAAGCTATACGTTCCTTTGACCCATGTATAGCATGTGCTACTCACTTATATGATACGAAGGGAAGAAAAATCAGCTCAGTTAATACTGATCCCTATATTAGGGGGGGTCTAAATGGCTAAGGTAAAATTAGAACATCCAAAAGGTCAATTAAAGAAATACTATATTTTTAGTCCGTTTTTGCGTATCTTTCACTGGATAATGGTATGGTGCATTGCCGGTTTATTCATCACCGGTTTGTGGATTATGGACCCTGTATCAGGCGGTGCAGGAAATGAACCTACCTTTGCTGATTGGCGTTTATCTGTAGATTTAGTTAGAAATGTCCATTTCCTATTGGGCTTTATCTTCACTGCTTCGTTTATTCTTCGTGCTTACGGCTGGGCAATCAACCGTGGCGACCGTTTGTTGCCTAAATTCTGGACGACAAAATACATGGAAGAAATGGTTGAAGTAGGTCTTCACTACAGTTTGTTAAAATACAGCCATAAACCGTATTTACGCAATCCATTAGCTCGTGGTTCTTACCTAGCACTTTACGTTATGGTTTTAGTTGAAATCGTAACAGGTTTTGCTATGTATTTCATGCCAAATCCAACTGGCGTTCCGGCTTCTCTATTTGGCTGGTCTATCGGTATGTATGGTGAAATGATTTTCCACTGGATTCATCACTATTTTGCTTGGTTTATCATCTTCTTTGCTATGGGTCATGTTTACATGGTATTTAGAGCTGACCTCATGGAACGCGAAGGTGAAGCAGGCAGTATGTTCTCTGGAGCTAAAACATTAGCACACGTTCCAGCAGATATTGATGATTTAAAAGATAAAGATGGCAAGATTGCCAAAGACTAAGGATTAAATTAAGGAGATGTAGGTGTTATGTGTCTTACTTGTGGCTGTCTTTTTGGCGGTAAAGGCAATAAATTAAGATTTAAAGTTGAAGGTTATACAAAAGAAAATGCTAAGGAATTAAAAGAAAGTCTTCTTGGCCTTCCTGGTGTGTATAACGTTCATATTCATGCGCATAACGGTGAAACAACGATTAATTATAATCCTGCAAAAACACCGCTAACTCAGTTGACTGCTGAATTTTCTCAGCGTGGATTAACTGCTCTTTTATAAGGAGATATAAACAGTCGGGTTTAATGCCCGACTGTTTTATTTATGATTTATTATGCATGAAATGGCCTTGGCTGAAGGGATATTGGATATTGTCCTTTCGTATGCAGATAAAAATGGAGCAAAAAAAGTTAGCGAGATTTCAGTTTTAGTGGGAGAAATGACGGGCGTAGTGCCAGAGTCGTTGGTATTTTGTTTTACTTCGCTATCTAAAGGGACTAAGGCAGAGAATGCTAAATTGGTTTTAAAACACGTTCCCCTTATGGGAAAATGTTTAGATTGCGGGTTGGAAACTAAGATTGAACATTATAATTTTACTTGTCCAAATTGTGCTTCGGTGCGCATGGAAGTCATATCAGGACGAGAGCTTCGAGTTGAGTCATTGGAGGCGGATTAAATGGATATTCCTGTTATGGAAGATATATTGGGAAGAAATGATGCGATTGCAGGAAAAAATAAAGCGTTGTTTGATTCTCATGGTGTTTTAGCGATAAATTTATTGGGTTCTCCTGGTTCGGGAAAGACCACTTTATTGGAAAAAACCATTGGTAATTTAAAAGATGATTTACGCATTGCCGTTATCGAAGGCGATTTATTTACAGATAAAGACGCAGATAGAATAGCAGCACATAAGGTGCCGGTAATTCAAATCAATACAAATGGTGGCTGTCATTTAGACGCACCTATGGTGGAAGAAGTTTTAGCTGATTTAGATTTAGCTAAGTTAGATGTAGTAATCATCGAAAATGTAGGGAATCTCGTATGCCCTGCTGAATTTGTAGTGGGCGAAGATATGAAGGTTACTGTACTTAGCATTACGGAAGGCGACGATAAACCGCTGAAATATCCGATTATCTTTAAAGAATCAAAAGTGGCTATTTTAAATAAAATAGATATATTGCCATTTACTAATTTTGATATGGAATCAGCAAAGCACGATTTAAAATGCATTCATCCACAGCTTGAAATTATGGAAACAGCAGCTTCAAATGGCGTGGGCATAGATAAATGGTGCGATTTTATCAGAAGTGAGTTTAAGCAAAAACAGCATAGATTAAATATGGGTGAGAATATATGATATCAGTAGTTGGCGTAGGCAATATCATCATGCAAGATGAAGGATTTGGCGTAAGAGTTGCAGAGTATTTGCAAAAGATTACAGATTATCCTGATTTTGTGCAGATTTTGGACGGTGGAACGCTTGGCATGGACTTAATGCCGTACATTTCCGGAACTAAAAAATTATTGCTCATAGATGCGATGAATATTGACGCTCCTATCGGAAGTTTTCATTGCTTTACGGGTGATGAATTGCATGCTTATTTTAAAAATAAAATATCTGTACACGATTTAGGCGTAAACGATATGTTAGCTATTTTAAAGCTTACAGATAATCCTATTGAAGAAGTTTATGTAATGGGTGTTAAACCAGATGTAGTGTCTATGGGCATTGGGCTTACTGCACCTATTGAACAGGCAGTGCCAAAAGTTGCTCAAAAGGCTAAGGAGCTTGTAGATAAATGGGTGAGAGAATATCAAGCATAACTCGCTTTCGCATTAGAGTTACAGGCATTGTGCAAGGTGTGGGTTTTAGACCGTTTATCTATCGCTTGGCTATAGACTATGATTTGTCAGGCTTTGTGTTAAATGATAGTGAAGGTGTGCTGATTGAAGTTCAAGGAGCAAAAGCTGTATTGCAATCGTTTTGCAAGCAGATAAAATCATCAGCACCGCCTGCGTCAAAAGTAAATGAAGTTAGATTTAAAGAAATTGCTTTTGTAGCAGGTGAAGAGGCTTTTGTGATTAAACAAAGCCCTAAAGCTGTAGAGCGTGAGGCTATGATTTCGCCTGATTTAGCTATTTGCGATGATTGCAAAAAAGAGATTGCAGATAGAAATAATCGCCGATACAATTACGCTTTTACTAACTGCACTAATTGTGGCCCTCGTTTTTCCATCGTGCAAGATATTCCGTACGATAGAAAATATACCACGATGAAGGATTTTTTGATGTGCGATAGCTGTCAAAGTGAATACGACAATCCGCTAGATAGGCGATTTCATGCTCAACCAAATGCTTGCTCTGATTGTGGGCCTGTGTATCGTCTTTTTGGTGAAGCTGAAATCATAGCAGATGATGTGATTGCAAAAGCTCGCAAGGAGATAAAAAAAGGTGCTATCATCGCTGTAAAAGGCATTGGCGGTTACCATTTAGCTTGTGACGCTTTCAATGAAGAGGCTGTAGCTAAATTGCGTAAACGAAAATTGCGTGAAGATAAGCCGTTTGCCGTAATGGCAAAAAATCTAGCTACTGTAAAGAAACTTTGCTTTGTAAACGATAAAGAAGAGCATCTACTGCAATCTGCAATGGCACCGATTGTTCTTTTGCAAAAGGCAAAGACCTATAATTTAGCGTTAGCTGTTGCACCGGAAAATTTATATTTGGGAGTTATGCTTGCATATGCTCCAATTCATTATTTATTGTTGCAAGATGATGATGTTTTTGTGATGACGAGTGCTAATCTAAGCGATGAACCTATTGTCTACAAAGATGAAGAGGTAGATAAGCAGTTAAAAGAAATTGCAGATTATAAATTGATTCACAATAGATTAATCAATATTCGAGTAGATGATTCAGTGGCTAGAGTGTTTAGGGACAGACCGCAGATTTTGCGTCGCAGTAGAGGTTTTGCTCCTGCACCGCTAGATATAACTTCACTTGGTGAAAAAGATGTATCTATATTAGCTTGCGGTGCAGAGCTTAAAAGCACTTTTTGTTTAACCAAACACAATCGAGCATTTATCAGTCAACACATTGGCGATTTAGAAAATATGGCAGTGTACAACTCATATAAAGAGAGTTTGGCACTATTTGAGCGATTGTTCGATATCAAACCAAATGTCGTTGCTTGCGATATGCACCCTGATTATTTTTCTACAAAATACGCTAAGAGTTTAAATTTGCCCCTGATAAAAGTTCAACATCATCATGCGCATATAGCGTCTGTATTGGCAGAACATCATCTAAATGAAGATGTAATCGGTGTAGCTTTGGACGGTACAGGATATGGTGAAGATGGCTGTATTTGGGGCGGAGAATTTATGCTGGCAAATTTAAATGATTATAAAAGAGTTGGTCATTTTGCTTACACTCCGTTGCCTAGCGGTGCTAAAGCCGTTAAAGAGCCTTGGCGACTTTCGCTGTGGCAAGTGTATTTAGCACATGGAGAGGATTTTAAAAATTTATACCCTGAGCTGTTGAAAGATAATTGGCAATTACTGCTAAAGGCGACAGAAAATAGATTAAATGCTCCACTGTCATCTAGTGCAGGTAGAGTTTTTGATACTGTAGCTGGTATGCTAGGAATTTGCCACATCATAAACTATGAAGGGCAAGCGGCTATAGAGCTTGAAAAAATAGCTAGTTTTAGCGATGAAAAAGGCGAGTTATTACCGTATGAAATAAGAACAGAAGCAGGGCAGTATATTTTGGATTTTAAATCGCTGTACAAATCTTTGGCGAGGCTAAAATTAAAATACAGTATTAGTTATATTGCCAAATCTTTTCATCTTACGGTGGCAAAAACTATCGGTGAAATTGTTCGCCGTATTGGCGTTGATACAGGCTTAAAAAAAGTGGCGTTCAGTGGCGGTGTATGTCAAAATATAATGCTACTTGATTTACTGCATAGGGAATTAGAAACAGATTTTGAAGTGTATATAAATGAAAAAGTTCCGCCAAATGATGGAGGAATAGCTTTAGGACAAGCGAGCATTGCCCTAGCTAGAATGAAGAAATATAAAATTTGATTATAAAATCTGGGAGGGATTTTTTGTGTGTTTAGCAGTTCCGGCTAAAGTTATTTCTTTAAAAGATATGATGGCAACTGTAGAAGTTGACGGCATTCGCCGAGATATTAGCATGATGTTATTACCTGAGGCTAAAGAAGGGGATTATATCTTAATGCACGCAGGCTTTGCCATTCAAGTTATTGATGAAGAAGAAGCACGTATAACTACAGATTTATTGAAAGAGGTGTTCGCTGATGAACGCACAACAAACGCAGAAAGTAGCGAAGTTCTTTCTTGAAGAAATAGATAGATTGATAGATAGACCGGTGCGTTTTATGGAAGTGTGTGGCACGCATACAGTTTCTATTTTCCGTGCAGGTATTAGGCAGTTATTGCCTGAAAAAGTAGAGCTTGTGAGTGGACCAGGTTGCCCTGTATGCGTTACGCCAAATGATTATATGGATACAGCTATTGCTTATGCCAAACAAAGTGATGTCATCATAACTACTTTTGGTGATATGCTAAAAGTTCCAGGGACTACCTCGAGTTTAAACAAAGTGAAAGCTCAAGGTGGTGATGTACGCATTATCTATTCGCCACTTGATAGCTTAAAGATTGCTAAAGAAAATCCTACGAAGAAAATCATTTTTTTAGCAGTTGGTTTTGAAACGACTTCACCAACGGCAGCGGCTACTATTTTATCAGCAAAACAGCAAGGAATTTCTAATTTTTACGTTTTAACAGCACATAAATTAACCCCTCCGGCGATAAAAGCCTTGTTGTCTGATGATAATATAAAAGTGGACGGCTTTTTATTGCCTGGCCATGTCTGTGTGATAACAGGTGAAGAACCATTTGAATTTATTGCTAAGGAATATCATTTGCCGGCAGTTGTCGCAGGTTTTGAAGCACTTGATATTTTACAATCGGTGTATATGCTTGCAAAACAACTCCACGAGGGGCGAACAAATATCGAAAATCAGTACAAGCGTGTAGTAAAGACTATGGGAAATGTGCAGGCACAAAAAATCATGGATATGGTTTACAAAAAATCGAGCGAAAATTGGCGTGGAATTGGCACTATAGAAAATTCCGGCCTTAGCGTAAATGAAAATTTTGCAAGCTTTGATGCCTTGAAAAGTATCCCTGTAGAAAAAGAGATTTCTCATGAGCCGGCAGGCTGTCGTTGTGGCGAAATTTTGCGTGGACTTGCAAAACCAACACAGTGTCCATTATTTGGCAAAGTTTGCACTCCACAGCACGCAGTTGGCTCCTGTATGGTTTCGGTAGAAGGAGCTTGTGCAGCTTGGTATAAATATGGTGCTAGAACATTTCACTTTGAATAAAATTAAATTAAGAAAAATATGATTGTTTGTGAGGTGTGAAATTTGTACAGTGATTATGATGATATAGGCGATGTCGTTACTATGGCTCATGGCAGTGGCGGTCAAGCTAGTCATGAACTCATGGAAAAAGTATTGCTTCCTGCTTTTGATAACGATATTTTGCATGAACTACACGATGGGGCAAAATTGCATTTAAATACAAATAAAATTGCTTTTTCTACAGATTCTTATGTAGTAAAACCACTGTTTTTTGCAGGTGGAAATATTGGAAAATTAGCTATTTGCGGTACGGTAAATGATTTGGCAATGACAGGTGCTGTGCCAAAATATATTTCTGTAGGCATGATTATTGAAGAAGGCTTTCCTATTGATAAATTAAAAGAAATCGTAAAGACAATGAGGCAGATGGCTGATGAGGCTGGCGTGTACATCGTTACAGGCGATACAAAAGTCGTAAATAAAGGCTGTGCTGACAGTATTTTTATCAATACAGCAGGTGTGGGAGAGCTGATTGATAATGTAAATATTTCACCACTTCGTGCTAGAGCAGGTCAAGCTATTATCGTAAGTGGCTATTTGGGCGACCACGCTACGACGATTATGGCTTCTCGTCATGAATTAGAATTGCCTGAAGGGATAAAGACAGATTGTGCACCATTAAACCATATGGTAGAGGAGATGCTAAAGACTGTACCTGATATTGCAGTGCTTAGAGACCCAACTCGTGGTGGTGTTGCAGCTGTATTAAATGAAATAGCAACTCAAGCACAAGTAGGTATTTTACTAGAAGAAGATGCAATTCCCGTTCGCGAAGAAGTTAAAGGCTTTTGCGATATCTTAGGTTTTGACCCACTTTACCTAGCAAATGAAGGCAAATTGATTGCATTTGTAGATGAACGAGACAGCCAAAAAGTATTAGAGATAATGCACAAATATAAATGCGGTGAAAATGCAAAAATTATCGGTAAAGTGATAGATAAAGCAAAAGGTGAAGTAGGACTTCGCACAGCTGTTGGCGGTATTCGCATTGTAGATATGCCACAGGGCGAGCAAATTCCACGAATTTGTTAAAAATCTTATTGACAAAATAATGATTGACTATTATAATATTATAAGTCAGTTAGATATAGGGGTATCGCCAAGTTGGTAAGGCACAGGTTTCTGAATCCTGCATGCGTTGGTTCGAGTCCAGCTACCCCTGCCATTGTAAATTATACGTCGCTTATATAGCGACGTTTTTTTGTACATAAAATAAATTTGATTTCAGTAGGAGAAAATATGCAAGAGTTTAAATATATTCTATTTGATTTAGATGGAACATTGATTGATTCGGGCGAGGGGATTATCAATGCTTTGAAATATGCTTTGCAAAAGTTTGGTATTGTAGAGCAAGATATGAATGTTTTAGAGAGCTTTATTGGTCCACCGTTAAAACAGCGTTTTAAAGAGTGCTACAATTTTTCTAATGAAGAATGTACAAAAGCTGTAGCGTATTTTCGAGAATATTATGTTCCTAAAGGCGTATTTGAAAATAGAGTATATGAAGGTATACCGGAAGTATTAAAATCGCTGAAAGCTAGGGGCAAAAAAATCATGGTAGCAACTTCTAAACCGGAAGAACTTGCTCATAAAATACTAGGTCAGCGTGGACTTAGAGATTATTTTGATTTTATCGGCGGTAGTTTAATTGATGAAACACGTGCGACTAAATCAGAGGTTTTGCAATATGTATTGGAAGCTAATAATTTATTAGAAGATACTTCTAAAACAATTATGATTGGCGATACTAAATATGATATCATTGGGGCAAAGCATTTTAATTTAGCTACAATAGCTGTTACATATGGATATGGTAGCAAAGAAGAAATGGTAAACGCTGGTGCAGATTATGTAGTAGAATCAGTAACAGAGCTTTTAACCAAGATAAAATGATTATAAAAAAGAGAAAGGATAGTTCCTTTCTCTTTTTTGCGTATATGTGTATATATTATTTTTTGCTATTTAGATGAGCAAAATATTTTTTAGTTTCAGCGACAGTTACGCTAGATAAGCCTAAAAGTGCAATTAAGTTTGGTATTGCCATTAAACCATTTACGATATCGGCAAGTACCCAAATAGCATCGAGTTTTAAAAATGCACCGGAAGCAACTAAGATAGTGAAGATGATGCGATAAGGAACAATACCTTTAATGCCGAATAGATATTGGCAAGCACGTTCGCCATAGTAGTTCCAACCTAAGATTGTAGTAAAAGCAAATAAAATCAAGCAAACAGTTAAGATGATACCGCCGATAGGACCGTAATCATAGCTAAAAGCAGCATTTGTCATAGCAGCACCTTGATGAACGCCTGCCCATTCGCCTGTTATGACTAAAGTTAAACCTGTCATTGTGCAGATAAACAATGTGTCGATAAATGTACCAGTCATAGAAATTAAACCTTGTTCAGCAGCCCAATCTGTTTTAGCAGCAGCAGCAGCGATTGGAGCAGAGCCAAGACCAGATTCATTGCAGAAGATACCGCGAGCGATACCATTTTGCATTGCCATCATCAAGGTAGAACCTAAGAAACCGCCCATAGCAGCATGCCCGTTAAAAGCACTGTCTACGATTAAAGCGATAGCTGCAGGAATTTCTGGAAGGTGGAAAAGTAAAATACCAAGACAAGTAACAAAGTATAAAACAGCCATAAAAGGAACGATTGCAGTAGCAGCACGAGCAATGCTCTTTAAACCGCCAAAGATGATGAGACCGACTAAGATTGTAAGTACAGCGTCTGTGATGTAAATAGGAATGCCAAAAGAGATATTTGTACTTTCAACGATAGCATTTACCTGTGCGAAAGTACCAATGCCAAAGAAGGCAACGAGTACGCAAAATACTGCAAAGAGGATTGCGAGCGGACGATATTTTTTGCCAAGACCTTTTTCGATATAGTACATTGGGCCACCGGCAACTTGACCGAGTTCATCTTTAGAGCGGAACTTAATGGCGAGTAAACCTTCGGAGTATTTTGTAGCCATACCAAAGAAGGCAGATACCCACATCCACAAGATAGCACCTGGACCACCGACTGCGATAGCTGTTGCTACGCCGACGATATTACCTGTACCAATAGTTGCAGACATTGCAAGGCAAAGAGCTTTAAAGCTACTGATGTCCCCTGCACCTTTGCTTTTTGCTGTCAGGATAAGTTTCATAGCTAGAGGGAGTTTAAAAACTTGAATAAGACCTAAACGGCAAGTTAAGAAAATACCTGTACCAACTAACAAGATTATTAAAGGTGGTCCCCAAACAATTGCATCAATAGATTTAATAATAGATAAAAAGTCCAAAACCATAGTCCTCCTCATACAATATAACTTTATGTATAGTATAGTAATACAAATGTATTTTTTATAATAACATATAAAAAACATTTGTCAACAGTAAAAATACATGTTGAATCATAATTTCTGCATAAATTATATTTTTTAATCGTTTATTTTATTTCGTACAATTTTCGTGTATTAATAATTTATATTTGTATTTAATATTTGTAATTTGTAAATATATTGTAAATTAAAGATTAATCGAATGCGAAAATATAGTTATATTTGATTACTACTACGGTAAATGATAAAATAATAATAGAAAAAAAGGAGGACGAAGATGGCGAATTTAGATGATAAAATTAATGCTATGAGTGAAAATGGCAATAGCAATAATGAAGATATAAAAATTCATTTAGATGAAGAAAGTGCAGAAGTTACAGCTGTTGAAGGCGACTATGGTGCAAATCAAATCCAAATTTTAGAAGGATTGGAAGCTGTACGCAAACGCCCAGGTATGTACATCGGTAGTACATCTGCTCGTGGTTTACATCATTTGGTATATGAAGTTGTAGACAACAGTATTGATGAAGCTTTAGCGGGATATTGTACTCATGTAGAAGTTACAATTCATAAAGATAACAGTATTACAGTAATAGATAACGGTCGTGGTATCCCTGTCGATATGCACGAAAGCGGAAAACCTGCTGTAGAAGTTGTTTTGACTGTATTGCATGCTGGGGGTAAATTTGGCGGTTCAGGTTATAAAGTATCTGGCGGGCTTCATGGTGTAGGTGTATCTGTTGTTAATGCCTTGAGCTCTAGCATGGACGTAAAAGTTAAACGAGATGGTAAAGTACATGAAATTTCCTTTAAGAAAGGCGTTACTCAAGAACCGTTGCACATCATCGGTGAAACAACTGAAACAGGAACGTATGTGCATTTCTTGCCAGACCCTGAAATCTTTGACGAAACAGTTTATGATTACGATACATTAAGACATCGTTTGCGTGAATTATCTTTTTTAAATAGAGGTATTACAATTACCTTGAGCGATGAACGCGGTGAAGAAGTAAAAAGTGAAGTCTTTTTCTTTGAAGGCGGTATCAGCTCCTTTGTTGAACATTTAAATCGCAATAAAGAAGTTATAAATCCTGAACCTGTTTATTTTAATGGCACAAAAGATACTACAGTTGTAGAGATTGCACTTCAATACAACACAAGCTACAGCGAAAATATCTATAGCTTTGTAAACAATATCAATACTGAAGAAGGCGGTACGCATCTTGCAGGTTTTAAAAGTGCTTTAACTCGTGCGGCAAATGATTTTGCCAGAAGACAGGGCATTATTAAAACCAATGATGATAATCTCGTCGGTGAAGATATCAGAGAAGGTTTAACTTGTGTAATCAGCATTAAACTTCGTGAACCGCAGTTTGAAGGACAAACTAAAACTAAATTGGGCAATTCTGAAGTACGTGGTATTGTCGATTCTATCGTTACAGAAGGGCTATCTGAATACTTTGAAGAAAATCCTGTTGTATCGAAAAAGATAATTGAAAAATCCATTATGGCCTCTCGTGCTAGAGAAGCTGCACGCAAAGCTCGTGAGCTTACAAGACGCAAAAATGCTTTAGAAGTTAGTTCTCTTCCAGGTAAATTGGCAGATTGCTCCATTAAAGACCCTGAGCAGGCTGAAATTTATTTAGTAGAAGGCGACAGTGCGGGCGGTTCTGCAAAACAAGGTCGCGACCGTCGCTTCCAAGCTATTTTGCCACTTCGAGGCAAAATCTTAAATGTAGAAAAAGCTCGCTTGGATAAAATCTTAAACAACGAAGAAATTCGCACTATGATTACAGCTTTTGGCAGTGGCATTGGCAGTGAGTTTGACATCAACAAACGTCGCTATGGTAAAATCATCATCATGACAGATGCTGACGTCGATGGAGCTCATATTCGTACCTTGTTGTTGACCTTCTTCTATCGCTATATGAAACCATTGATTGAAAACGGTCATGTGTATATTGCACAGCCGCCGCTTTACCAAATTCGCAAAGGTCGCAGTCATTGGTACACTTACAGCGATGAAGAATTGGCTAGAAAATTAGATGAAATAGGCCGTGAAGGCATAACTGTACAGCGATATAAAGGTCTTGGAGAAATGAATCCTGAACAACTTTGGGAAACTACTATGGATCCTGAAAAACGCACAGTATTGCAAGTTCAACTTCGTGAAGCAGAAGAAGCAGATAGCATTTTCACTATTTTGATGGGCGATAAAGTAGAACCTCGTCGTCGCTTTATCGAAGAACACGCAAACCTCGTTCGCAACCTCGATTTATAAAATTTAAAGCATAATAAAAAAGACTTACTAGCTTAAAATTGTTAGTAAGTCTTTTTCTTATATTATCGTATAGAATTTAAAGTATTTATAATCTGTGTGCTACTTTCACCATTTTCAACTACCATGATAGCTTGATTTCCTATGTAGATAGTATTACCAGATACATAGGCTTTCGGCGGATTTTTGCCATTGTGATATACAGCGGATAAATTGCCCGCAATCAAATAAGCTCGCTCTTGTGAACTCATATCATTTGCACTTACAGGTGTGAAAAATTCTTTCTTCTTAATATAGATAGTTCCCGTTTTGCTGTCTACAACTACATTGTTATTGCTAAAAGCTGTGAGTTTTTTGGAATAGTTATCTCGTCGTGATTCATTGCTTGGGTGGTCAGACGGTGAAAAGAGCTCACCGACAAAATTGCTTTTCGATTCGCCCATTTTATCGATAAATCTTTGCCATGTAGCAGCACCTGCACCGATATTGTATCCTGCACCGACAACGTAATTAAAAGCTATATCGTCAGCTTCTTGCTCTTGTTTTTTAGTGATACCTTTTGCAATCATATTATTTTGCAAAATCGCAGCTCCAGCAATGGATAGTAAATTAGGATTTTGCGAAGCGTATATATTAGTAAGAAGTTTAGTTGTAAAACTCTTTTTAGCGGATGATTGAACGTGTTGTCTTTGGCCGTGGGATAATTCGTGAGCAACGACGATGGCAAGTTCATCTGCATTATTATTTAGAAGTTTAAACATTCCGGTATTAACACTTAAATTATGCCCTACAGTGCAAAAGGCATTATATTCTTCGCTATCATTTACGAAATAATTATAAGGTTTATCTTCGATAGTGGGGTCCTCTAGTGAGATGACATACGTCAATCTATTCATGATATCATCTAATATAGCATTATATTGCCAGTTATTATTTTCTCCCAATTCATCTTTCATGTAATTAAAATATTCCTGACGGCCATCGCTATCGAGGTAATTTAATTGCTTTTCTAATTGCTGTTGTTGAGCGACGGTTAAAACTGTAGCTCCGATAGCATTCGTCCAATTAAATGCATGAGCCGGTTTTTGTGGCAAAACAGCATAGGAGAAAGTCAATCCAATTCCAATCGCAAGCCCGGTAGATAATATCTTTTTACTTAAACTATTAAACATAAAAACGCTCCTTTCTGCGGTAAATCATATGTATATCTATACCTATTGTGCTAGTTAAAAATTTTACTTGAAAAAAAGGTTCAACAAGAGTACATTTCTAAGTATCTAACCACAAAGAAGTGTATCTAATGTTGAACCAACTATATTGTAAGCTAAATACTTT
>Cebus_capucinus_imitator_PRJNA485217_SSR105__coassemble_311_pt1 | contig 24512 bp, 18 predicted proteins | sample Cebus_capucinus_imitator_PRJNA485217_SSR105__metabat2_high_PE_005 | metagenome-assembled genome bin Cebus_capucinus_imitator_PRJNA485217_SSR105 | reverse complement strand
TAGATAGGAGAACCTATCTATCTCTTATACCCCAACATTTGACAAAGAACCTTTATTTTCGCTTTCATGATATACTATTATAAGATAATTACTGACAAGGGAGAATGAAAATGGCTGATATAAAAAAAGAGCAAGAGCGTGATGAATTACATCGTGCAATTTGGGCAATTGCTGATGAACTGCGTGGCAGTGTAGATGGCTGGGATTTTAAATCTTATGTACTGGGCATGATGTTTTATCGCTACATCTCTGAAAATTTAACTAACTACATCAATGTAGGCGAAATTGAAGCTGGAAATGATGATTTTGACTATGCCTTATTATCTGATGAAGAGGCTAAAGAGGCTCGTGAAGATTTGGTTGCGACAAAAGGTTTCTTTATCCTTCCGTCTGAACTTTTCTGCAATATAAGAAAAAGAGCCAAAGACGATGAAAATTTAAACATGACTTTAGAAACTATCTTTAATCATATTGAAGAATCGGCAAAAGGCACTAACAGCGAAAATAATTTTGCTGGATTATTTGACGATATCGATGTCAATAGCAATAAATTAGGAGCCACCGTTGCCAAACGCAATGCCAATCTTGTAAAGCTGATTGATGGCGTGGCAAATATGGGACTAGGCAATGGCAACTATAAGGACAATTCTATTGATGCCTTTGGCGATGCTTATGAATATCTTATGAGTATGTACGCTTCTAATGCTGGAAAAAGTGGCGGTGAATTTTTCACTCCGCAAGAAGTTTCAGAGCTTTTAACTCGTTTGGCTGTCATTGGAAAAAAAGAAATAAATAAAGTATATGACCCAGCATGTGGTTCTGGCTCACTGCTGTTAAAAGCGGTAAAAATTCTGGGAAAAAATAATGTTCGTCAAGGTTTTTATGGGCAAGAAATCAATCTTACCACCTACAACCTTTGCCGTATCAATATGTTTTTGCATGATATTGGTTTTGATAAATTTGATATTGCACATGAAGATACTTTATTATCTCCACAGCATTGGAATGATGAGCCATTTGAGGTTATCGTATCAAATCCCCCTTATTCTATCAAATGGGAAGGTAATGATAATCCTATCTTGATAAATGACCCCCGCTTTTCCCCTGCTGGAGTGCTTGCACCAAAATCCAAAGCTGACCTTGCTTTTATCATGCACTCTTTATCATGGCTTGCCACTAATGGAACAGCTGCTATTGTATGTTTCCCTGGTGTAATGTACCGCGGCGGAGCGGAAAAGAAAATCCGCCAATATTTAATTGATAATAACTTTATTGATTGCATTATTCAGTTGCCAAGCAATCTATTTTTTGGAACTTCTATCGCAACTTGTATTATGGTTTTAAAACGCAATAAAGTAGATAATAAAACCATGTTTATCGATGCTTCTAATGAATTTATTAAAGTTACAAATAGCAATAAGATGACAGATGAGCATATTAACAATATTATTGAAGCATTTACAGCAAGAAAAGATAAAGAACATTTTATCAAAGTAGTTTCTTATGATGAAATTGTAGCAAATGATTTTAACTTATCTGTTAGCACTTATGTAGAACAAAAAGATACTAGGGAAAAAATTGATATTGTAAAACTCAATGCCGAAATTAAAGAGATTGTAGCTAGAGAACAGCTTTTGCGTGATGAAATTGATAAAATCATTGCAGAAATTGAGGTGGGCATATGAATAAATTAGATAAACTTATTAAAGAACTTTGCCCAAATGGTGTTGATTTTGTTCCTCTATGGTCAGTTACAATTTGGGATAAGAAATTTAATAGTGTAAAAAGAGAGAAACAAGAAAAGGTTATTTCCTATCCATATCTCCTCGCAAAAGATATGTTCGCACTTGAACAAGAAAAAGGTAATGTTTTTTTACTTTCAACCGGAGAACAAACTGGCTGGACTACAGAAGAAATTGCTGGTGATTATTTGTGCGAAGGAGAAATTGTTTCAATTCCATGGGGAAAATCTAGAAAAGTATCCGAAGTTATGAAATACTATAAAGGAAAATTTGTAACTGCTGATAATCGAATAGCTACTTCTAAGGATACCAACAAATTACTCAATAAATATTTATTTTATTGGATGATGAGTCAAGGTGAACTTATTGATAGCTTTTATCGTGGCTCTGGATTAAAACACCCAAATATGAAATATGTTTTAGATATGCAAATTCCATTACCTCCTCTTGAAGTACAAAATGAAATTGTCCGTATTTTGGACAATTTCACACAGCTTACAGCAGAGCTTACAGCAGAGCTTACAGCAAGAAAAAAACAATATGAGTATTACAGAGATAAGCTATTGACTTTTGATAAAACTATTTCCATTGCAAAACTTGGAGATATTATTGTATCTCTCAATACTGGGCTTAATCCCCGTCAATTTTTTAAACTAAATACAGATGATGCACAAAATTATTATGTTACTATACGAGAAATCCAAAACGGAACTATTATTGTATCAGAAAAAACAGACCGAATAAATGATGACGCATTAAGGCTTTGTAATAATCGTTCTAATCTTGAAGTTGGTGATGTTCTATTCTCTGGAACTGGAACTATTGGAGAAACCGCAGTAATTAGCGAGCCACCATGTAATTGGAATATTAAAGAAGGTGTTTACACCATTAAGCCAAAAAAAGATATTCTTAACGCCAGATACTTGATGTATATTCTCCGTACTGAATTTATGAAAGCAAAGATTGCAAAAAAAGTAGCTGGTGGAACTGTTAAAAGTATCTCCATGGCAGAAATGAAAAAGTTAGAAATTCCTATTCCAACTCTTGATATTCAAAAACGCCTTGTAAATGTACTTGATAATTTTGATACTATTTGCTCTGATTTAAAAATTGGTTTGCCTGCGGAAATTGAGGCAAGAAAAAAACAATATGAATTTTATCGTGATGCTCTCTTAAATTATGTAGCAACAGGCAAAATAGTCCATAACAGAACAGAACAGAACAGAACAGAACAGAACAGAACAGAACAGTTTAGGGGATTAATCGCACTTTGTCAATATATTTTCGGCTCTATCTTCATCGAACTTGGCTATATTGGAAAAGTTTCTATGTGCAAACGCATTTTAAAATCTGAAACAAATGTTAATGGTGAAATTCCATTCTTTAAAATTGGCACATTTGGAAAAGAACCTGATTCCTATATTTCTAAAGAGAAATTTGAAGAATACAAATCAACTTATTCCTATCCTAATAAAGGCGATATATTGATTTCAGCCTCTGGCACAATCGGAAGAACTGTCATATTTAACGGCGAACCTGCGTATTATCAAGATTCCAATATTGTTTGGATAGCAAATGACGAGAGCATTGTTTTAAACAAATATCTTTATTACTGTTATCAACTACAGCCATGGAATATTTCTACTGGTGGAACTATTGCCAGACTATATAACGATAATATTAGCAAAACAAAAATTGCTATTCCACCAATCAAAGAACAAAAACGTATTGTTGCAATTCTTGACCGCTTTGATTCTCTTTGCAATGATATTTCTTATGGCTTGCCTGCTGAAATCGAAGCTAGACAAAAACAATATGAATTTTATAGAGATAAACTGCTATCATTTAAATCAGCAAATTAATTATATAAAGGAGGTTTTTCATGAGTACCTACAATATTGTACTTTCAACTAACGAAAGCACTGTTGTTACTGAATATGAATTGGAAAAAAAACGTTCTGATTCTTACCAAAGTGAAGCGGATTTGGAAATAGCATTTATTAAAATGCTAAGCGAACAAGGTTATGAATATCTAACTATTCACAACTCTAAAGCACTTATTGCCAATTTACGTAAACAATTAGAACTTCTAAATAACTATCAGTTTACGGATAAAGAATGGGATAGCTTTTTTAAACATAAAATTGCCAATGCTAATGAAAGCATTGTAGAAAAAACTAGAAAAATTCAAGAAGACTATGTTCAAAATTTGACTCGTGAAGATGGTACAACAATGAATATCTCTCTAATTGATAAGAAAAATATTCACAATAACCGCCTGCAAGTCATCAATCAATATGAAGAACATGAAGGAACACACGATACTAGATACGATGTAACGATTCTTGTAAATGGTCTGCCATTAGTTCATGTCGAGTTAAAACGCCGTGGCGTAGCTATCAAAGAAGCATTCAATCAAATCAATCGCTATCAACGAGATAGTTTTTGGGCAGGCTGTGGGCTTTATGAATATGTACAAATTTTTGTTATCTCTAATGGCACATTTACAAAGTATTATTCCAATACTACCAGAGCAAATCATATTAAAGAAAACGACACAGTTGGCAGAAAACGCAGTAAGAAAACTTCCAACAGTTTTGAATTTACTTCTTACTGGGCAGATGGCAATAATAAAGTTATTGCTGACCTTATAGACTTTACAAAAACCTTTTTTGCCAAACACACTATTTTAAATATCTTAACAAAATATTGTGTGTTTACCTCTGAAGAATTACTGCTCGTTATGCGACCTTATCAAATTGTAGCTACTGAGCGTATTTTAAATAGAATTGAAGTAGCTACTAACTATAAAAAAGCTGGAACTATAGAAGGCGGAGGATACATTTGGCATACCACAGGAAGTGGCAAAACCTTAACTTCTTTTAAAACAGCCCAACTTGCTACAAATCTGCCGTATATTGAAAAAGTTTTGTTTGTAGTTGACCGCAAGGATTTAGATTATCAAACTATTAGAGAATACGACCGCTTTGAAAAAGGTTCTGCCAACGGAAATAAAAACACGGTCATTTTACAAAGGCAACTTGAAGATAGCACTTCGAAAATTATCGTAACAACTATTCAAAAACTAGATATATTCATTGCCGAAAATCCAAATCATCCTATTAGAAATAAACATATTGTTCTCATCTTTGATGAGTGCCACCGCAGTCAATTTGGAGATATGCACACCCGAATGGTGGGTGGACAAATCAAAAAGAATGAAAAAACCATCAAAGTAGAAAAGTATTTTAAAAACTACCATATTTTTGGTTTTACAGGTACACCAATTTTTGCTATCAATGCTGGAGCGGGCAATAATCCAAATTTGAGAACTACCAAGCAAGCCTTTGGTGCTAAACTCCACACTTATACCATTGTAGATGCTATTAATGATGGGAATGTACTACCCTTCCGCATCGACTATATCAATACAGTCAAACAAAAAGACGGAAACAAAGATAAGCAAGTTACTGCTATTGATACAGAAGAAGCCTTGAGTTCACCAGAGCGTATTTCAGAAGTTGTTAAATATATTTTAGAGCACTTTGACCAAAAAACCCTGCGAAATTCTTATTATAATTTAAAAGGTCAACGAGTAAATGGCTTTAACTCTGTGTTTGCTGTCAGCTCTATTCCTGTCTGCAAAAAATATTATTTGGAGCTAAAAAAACAGATTGCCATAAGGCATAAAAATTTAACTATTGCAACTATCTTCTCATTCGCTCCAAATGAAGCTGATAGTGCCGATGGTATTTTAGATGATGAAAGTTTTGATACAGATAGCCTTGACCAAAGTTCCCGAGATTTTCTCGATATGGCAATCAACGATTACAACAAAATGTTTAAAACTAACTTTGATACCTCAACTAAAGGCTTTCAAGATTACTATAAAGACCTTTCAGACAAAGTTAAAAAGCGTGAAGTCGATTTATTGATTGTTGTCAATATGTTTTTAACAGGATTTGACGCTATAACACTTAATACGCTTTGGGTAGATAAAAATTTAAAAATGCATGGTCTAATACAGGCATTTTCCAGAACAAACCGCATTCTTAACTCAGTTAAAACTTTTGGCAATATCGTCTGCTTTCGCGACCTTGAAAAAGCTACAAATGACGCCATTGCACTATTTGGAGATAAAGACGCCAGTAGCATTGTTCTTTTAAAATCATACGATGATTACTACTACGGCTATGTTGATGATAAAGGGCGTAAACAAAAAGGCTATGAAGAACGCATTAGCGAACTATTAGAAAAATATCCGCTAGGAGAGCCAATTATTGGGGAAGATAATAAGAAAAATTTTATAATTTTATTTGGCAATATTCTTCGCTTGAGAAATATCCTATCTGCTTTTGACCGCTTTGCAGGAAATGAAATTCTCTCCCCGATTGACTTTCAAGACTATACAGGCACCTACCATGATGTCTACGAAGAAATCAAACCAAAAGCAGGAAGTAAAGATAGCATTATAGATGATGTCGTCTTTGAAATGGAGCTTGTTAAACAAGTAGAAGTCAACATTGATTATATATTGATGTTGGTTGGCAAGTATCACAATAGCAACTGTAAAGATAAAGAAATCCTCGTTGCAATTGATAAAGCAATAAAATCTAGCTTGCAACTGAGGTCTAAAAAAGAATTGATTGAAAACTTTATTGCTACCATTAACACCAAAAGCAATATCAATATGGAGTGGCAACATTTTGTTAGAGAACAACAAGAAAGCGATATGCAAACTTTAATTGCCAAAGAAAAATTAAAATCTGCGGAAACAAAAAAATTTGTTGAAAATGCCTTCCGTGATGGCGTACTTAAAACAACTGGTACAGATATCGACCGACTAATGCCACCTATTTCTCGTTTTGGCGGCGGTGGTTCTCGTGATAAGAAAAAGCAGACAATCATTGAAAAGCTACAAAATTTCTTTGAAAAATATTTTGGACTGATTAGGCCAGAAATTTCCCCAGAAACTAACACCGTTAAATATCTTTACGATACACAACCTGTACTATCTATGGTAGCAGAGGAAGCTAATATTTATGGACAAAACAATATTTAGCTATAATCAAAATGCTAATTTACGAGAAAGGATTTAATCTATATGATAAAAATATTATTTATTTGCCACGGCAATATTTGCCGTTCGCCTATGGCTGAATTTGTGATGAAAGATTTGGTGAAAAAAGCTCATTTAGAAGATGAATTTATCATAAATTCCATGGCTACAAGTCGTGAAGAAATCGGCTGTGATATTCACTATGGCACCAAAGAAAAACTTCGCCAAATGAATATCAGTTTTTCCAAGCGAAAAGCCCGCCAAATAACAAAAGCCGATTACGATATGTATGATTATGTAATCGTCATGGACAATATGAATTTGCGTAATCTAGACTACATCATCGGCGAAGATACACACCACAAGGTTTTTAAAATGTTATCATTTGTCGACGAAACTAGAGATGTCAAAGACCCTTGGTACACCGGAAATTTTGATGAAACCTTTGACGATATAGATAAAAGCTGTAGAGCTTTGTTAAATCACTTGATAGCAACATATAATTTGTGAATAAAAAATGCTGAGCAAAATTTTTAGCTCAGCATTTTATTTTGATTATTTTTTAGCGATGACTTCTACTTCGATTAATGCACCTTTTGGCAATTTGCTTACTTCCACGCAAGAACGAGCTGGATATGGTTTGTCAAAATATGTTGCATAGATTTCATTCACTTTGCCAAAATCGTCAATATTTGTGATGAATACTGTTGTTTTAATTACATTTTCCCACAAAGCACCAGAAGCTTTTATAACGGCTTGAGCATTTTTCAAAGCTTGATGTGCTTGAGCTTCAATTCCTTGAGCAAGTTCACCTGTTTTAGGGTCTAATGCAATCTGGCCAGAAGCAAATACTAAAGAATCCAATTCAATAGCTTGAGAATATGGACCTACTGCTGCTGGAGCATCATTTGTCTGAATAACTTTCATCAAAATCACCTCTAAATTTAGTATATATATATATTCTATCACTAATGAGGCAAAAGAAAAATAAATAGAATATTTTTCTTATCAATTAATATTTGATATAATGTAGCTATTAGAAATCTTAAACGAGGTGTAAGGCTTTTGCCTTAAAAATATTTAAATGACTCCAAGAAAAATACAACGCAATTTAACAATTTTATTAGTCTTTTTAGCTGTTTTGCTTTTGGGCGTTATGGCTCGTTACGCTTGGGTGCAAATCGTCCGTGGCAATGAGATGAAAGATATTTTGCAATCGCAAGTAGAAGAATCGAGCGTACTTCATGTGCCACGTGGCACAATTTACGCTTCAGATATGAAAGAGCTTGCCATAAGCACCATGGTTCAATCGCTATTTGTCGACCCCAATCATGTAGAAGATGCCAACGCTGTAGCTAGTGATTTAGCACCATTAATCGGCATACCAAAGCAAGAAATTTTAGATAAGATATCACGCGGTGGCGGTTTTGTCTGGCTAAAAAGGCAAATGGAACCAGAAGAAAGCGATGCTGTAAAAAAATTGCTCAATGAAAAAACTGAGTACAGGGCTTGTTTAGGCTTTCGCCAAGAGAGCAAACGATACTATCCAAATGATGTCTTAGCTGCCAATGTAATCGGCTTTGTCGGAACAGATGATAAAGGTTTAGACGGTATCGAGCAACAATTTGACAGCATGATTAAAGGCGAGGAACAAAAATCTTTAATCTTTACCGATAGGTCATCAAGACCAATCTTCGATTCGGTGTTCATCAAAAATTCCCCGATAGATGCCAACTGCAAAAGCATTCAGCTGACAATCAACTCGCAGTATCAATTCATCGTTGAAAAAGCTTTAGATAAAGCGATGATTGAACACGGTGCCGAATCTGTTACAGCAATTGTAATGAATCCACAAAACGGCGATATCCTTGCTATGGCTTCTCGCCCTTCCTACGACCCCAACCATTTCTACAAATACACTCCTGAAATTTGGAAAAACAAAGCTGTATCGGACATCTACGAGCCAGGTTCTACCTTTAAATCAATTGTCGCTGCGGCAGGTTTCCAAGAAAAGCTCGTAAAACCAACTGATATCTTTGTCGACCCTGGTAGAATTGAAGTTTCAGGCAGAACTATTCAAAACTGGAGTGGCGACAGTTTTGGTACTGTTACATTCTTAGATGTCGTAAAAAATTCGATAAACACAGGCTTTGCTCAGCTAGGGCTTGAACTTGGTGGCGAAAAATTGATGAATTACGCTCGCAAATTCGGCTTTGGCGAACGAACAGGCATTGAACTCCCCGGCGAAGAATCAGGCATTTTATTTGACCCTAAAGATATGGTAGCTTCTGACGTTGCCACCTCATCTATCGGTCAAAGTATTGCTGTAACTCCACTGCAAATGGTCAGAGCTATGTCCGCTATCGCAAATGATGGCGTACTATTAAAACCGCACATTGTAAAAGCTATCTACAATGCAGATGGTTCCGTCTACCAACAGATGGAACGCGAAGAAGTTCGCCGTGTAATCGATTCTGATGTAGATACAACCTTAAAATCTGTATTAGAGCAAGTAGTTTCTACAGGTGGTGGCTCTAAGGCTTCTATTGAAGGCTACCATATTGCAGGTAAAACAGGTACAGCTCAAAAAATTGACATGGTAAACGGCGGTTATATGCCAGGTCATTATATCGCTTCATTTTGTGGCTTTGGGCCAGTTGAAGACCCACAATTTACCGTTCTTGTAATCATCAACGACCCATCCGGCGGTGAATACTACGGCGGACAAATCGCAGCACCAATCGCCCACGATATCTTCCTTCAATTATTTAGATATGCCAATGTAAAACCGATAAACGGCAATCAAAACCTAATTGATGATTTAACTAAAAAAGATACACAGTGATTTATAATAATAAATATATAATGGAAGAAAACAGTATTTATAATTAATACTGTTTTTTTCTGTTATTATGTTGTAAAATTAATATGCTATATATTTAGCTATAATTTTTTTAAAATCTTAAAAGGCAGGTAAAAGTAATGCTAGATATAAAATTTGTCAGAGATAACCCAGAATTAGTCTTAGAAAATTTAAGAAAACGTCATAATCCAATGAACCTCGACCGCTTTATGGAACTTGAAAGAGAACGCCGTGAAGTGATTGCTGAAACTGAACAATTAAAAAGCCAAAAAAATGCTGTTTCTAAAAAAATCAGCGAAATGAAAAAGAATAAAGAAAACGCTGATGAAGTTATCGCTCAAATGCGTCAAGTTGGCGAACAAATTTCTAAACTCGATAGCAAACTTCGTGAAATTCAAGAAGAACTCCACGATATCTTGCTTCGCATTCCAAATATGTGTCATGAATCTGTGCCAGAAGGAAATAATGATAGCGACAATCCAGAAGTACGCCGTTGGGGCGAACCACGCAAATTCGACTTCACACCTAAAGCACATTGGGATATTGGGGCAGAACTTGATATTTTAGACCCAGAACGTGCAGCAAAAGTAACAGGTGCTAGATTCACCTTCTACAAAGGCTTAGGTGCTAGATTAGAAAGAGCTTTGATTAACTTCATGATGGATTTACACGTGGATAAACAAGGCTATACTGAAATGCTTGCTCCATTTATCGCTAATAAAGAAAGCATGACAGGTACAGGTCAGCTCCCTAAATTCTCCGAAGATATGTTTAAATTAGAAGGCATGGATTACTACTTAGTGCCAACAGGCGAAGTTCCTGCAACTAATTTCCACCGCGATGAAATCTTAGATGGCGACAAATTGCCTGAACACTACAGCGTATATACAGCTTGTTTCCGTGCTGAAGCAGGCAGTGCTGGCCGTGATACTCGTGGTCTTATCCGCCAACATCAGTTTAACAAAGTTGAAATGATTAAATTCGTTAAACCTGAGACTTCCTTTGAAGAATTAGAAAAAATGACTAATAATGCTGAAGAAGTTTTACAGCTCTTGGAAATTCCATATCATGTAGTAAAACTTTGCACAGGCGATATTGGTTTTACAGCAACTATGACCTACGATATTGAAGTATGGCTCCCAAGCTGTAATATGTATCGTGAAATTTCCTCTTGCTCCAACGTTGGCGACTACCAAGCACGTCGTGCAAATATCAAATTCCGTCGCACACCTGGTGCAAAACCTGAATTTGTTCACACTTTAAATGGCTCCGGTCTTGCAGTTGGACGTACAGTTGCCGCTGTACTTGAAAACTACCAACAAGAAGACGGTTCTGTAATCATTCCAAAAGTTCTTCGTCCATACATGGGTGGAATTGAAATAATCAAAAAACCTGAATAAGACAAAATTGCTTATAATAAAAAGGACACTTTAGACAAAGTGTCCTTTTTATTTAATGAGAAAAATCTTCTATAAAACACTTTTTATATCTATCATCAAGTTATTATAACAAATTATACTATCTTCAATCATCAATATTATAAAAGCTTTTTATTGACCTTTAAGCGATATATTGTTATGATAAATATATCTAAAATATGAACGTCATTCATATTTATTTTATAGGAATTAAATTTTGTGTATATATTTATTTAATTTTTATTTTAAAATCTAAGGAATAGAAATAGGTGATTGATTTTGATAAGTGTAACTAAACTACTTTTTGCAACGGATTATTTTGGGGATTCACTTCGCTATACAAATGATGCTCACAAGGCTAAAAATGGAGTTCGCCCTGGGGCAGGTCCTGTTGTCGTTTGGAATTCCACTCGTACTTGTAATTTAAAATGTCGTCATTGCTATATGAGTTCTGATGCGAAAAAATATAACAATGAACTTTCTACTAAAGAGGCAAAACAGTTCATTGATGATTTGGCAGAGTTTAAAGTTCCTGTGTTATTATTTTCTGGCGGAGAACCACTAATTCGTCCTGATTTTTTTGAACTAGCAGATTATGCAGCCAAAAAAGGTGTTCGCCCTACCTTATCTACTAATGGTACACTCATTACACCGGAAGTTGCTCGAAAGATAAAAGATATCGGCGTTGGCTATGTGGGCATTTCTCTTGATGGACTCCGTGAAGTAAACGATAAATTCCGTGGCAAAGCAGGTGCGTTTGAGGCTGCTATGAATGGGATAAAAAATTGCGTAGCAGTTGACCAGCGTGTGGGACTTCGTTTTACTATCAATCACCACAATATTCAAGAATTGGAAAATATTTTCGACTTTATCGAGGAAGAAAATATCAATCGTGTGTGCTTTTACCATTTAGTATATTCCGGCCGTGGCAATCAGATGATGGACGAAGATGTTACAGCCGAAGAATCTCGCCGTGCAATGGATATCATCATTCGCAGAACTCGTGATTTTGAAGAGCGTGGATTAAAAAAAGAAATTTTAACTGTAGATAATCATTGCGATGGCGTATATATGTATTTAAAGGCTCTCTATGAAGGAAAAAGCGAACTAGCCCAGCAAATAAAAAAATATATTTCCATGAACGGTGGCAATCGCTCCGGTATCGCTTTTGCTGAAGTTGACCCTATGGGCTACGTTCATCCAGACCAATTTACACAGCATCATACTTTTGGCAATGTTCGCGAACGTAAATTCGGCGATATTTGGCAAGATGTATCAAATCCAATCATGGCAGGCTTAAAAGATAGAAAGCCTTTGTTGAAAGGTCGTTGCAGTAAATGCAAATACTTAGATAATTGTAATGGCAATTTCCGCACTCGTGCCGAAGCTCGCACAGGCGATTTTTGGGAATCTGACCCTTCTTGCTATTTAACAGATGAAGAAATCGGTATTGCAGGAGGCGTGGAAAAATGATAGTTTCTTGGAATACAACTAATGCATGCAATATGTTTTGCAAACATTGCTATCGCGATGCAGGTTGCAAAGCTAATGAAGAATTAAATACAGCTGAGGCAAAGACTTTGCTTGAACAAATCGCTAGAGCTGGTTTTAAAATCATGATTTTTTCCGGCGGAGAACCATTGATGCGACCGGATATAGTAGAGCTTGTCAGCTATGCAACAAGCCTTGGGCTACGCTGTGTATTTGGTACAAACGGAACGCTCATTACCGAAGAAATGGCATATAAATTAAAAAATGCCGGTGCTATGGGCATGGGCATTTCACTTGATTCTATGGACGCTAAACGCCACAATGAATTTCGCTGTTTTGAAAACGCTTGGGAAGGTGCTGTTCAAGGCATGAGAAACTGCAAAAAGGCAAGCTTACCTTTCCAAATTCATACAACTGTAATGGATTGGAATCAGCATGAACTTGAAGCTATCACAGATTTTGCAGTAGCTGAAGGTGCAGTGGCTCACCATATTTTCTTTTTAGTGCCAACAGGCCGTGGCAAAAATATTGAGGCTGAAACACTACGAGCTAAAGAATATGAAGAGGTAATCACTCGCATTATGAAAAAACAGCAAGAAGTGGATATTGAGCTTAAACCTACTTGTGCACCGCAATTTATGCGTATTGCCGACCAAATGGGCATGAAATTGCGTTTTCGCCGTGGCTGTTTAGCGGGAACCTCTTATTGTATCATCAGTCCTCGTGGGAAAGTTCAACCTTGTGCTTATTTAAATATCGAACTTGGCGATGTACGTCAAATTCCATTTGATGAAATTTGGCGTAACAATGAAGTCTTAAATAAACTTCGCACCTTTGAATTTGAAGGCACTTGCGGAAAATGCAAGTACAAACGCTCTTGCGGTGGCTGTCGTGCTCGTGCTGCATATTATAATGAAGGAAACTACATGGCAGAAGAGCCATGGTGCTTATATAGTCATAAGTATTAATTTTATAATGAAAACTATCTCTAATATAGAGCTATAATATTAGAGATAGTTCTATCCACTATTGTTGTATATATATTTTTTTTGTTATAATAGATAAGTAAGATAGATAACATTTTAATTTTATTATGAAAAAAAATATACAACCATTACCCATTACAAAAAAAGAGATTGAAATTGTAAAAAAAGCATATTTTGAATGGAAAACACTAAATAATACATTAAAAACTTATGCTACAAGAGGGATTAATTTCCCTGAAACAATAAGTGAACCTATAGCTTGTTATTGTCTAAATTTACTATGGAATATTGGATCTTCAAGTTCTGGAGATGCAACCAATAAAGATGGTCATAAAATAGAAATTAAAGCTACTAGTAATTTTGATTCAGATTTAACATCATTTGGCCCCAAATGTAATTTTCATAATTTGATTTTTTTAAGATTAGATTATAATGCAGATATCGTATATATCTACGACACTAATATCGATGCAGAAAAATTAAAAACCTTTTCTGTAAATAAGACAAAAAAAGTAGGCGATTTTCAAAAAGAAGGAAAACGACCTAGATTTTCTGTAATAGAACAAATTATAGAAAAAGAAAATTTAGCACCTACACTAATATTTTCTTTAAAATAACAATGGTAAGGAGATAAATGTTATCTATCTTCTTACCATATAAAAAGCAGCAAGCTGCAATATAGAAAGGATAATTTGATGAAAGAAATATTAAAATGTGCTTCTTTTTTTGCTGGAGCAGGTGGTATAGATTTAGGTTTTGAACAAACTCAAAAGTTTAAAGTAATATATGCAAATGAAATTGACCCTTATGCTGTAAAAACATATGATGAAAATTTCCCAATTAAATGCCAATGTGAGGATATAAAAAAGGTACACCTTAATAATATTCCTGATTTTAATGTTATGTTAGCAGGATTTCCTTGTCAGGCTTTTAGTATAGCCGGATATCAGCAAGGCTTTAATGATGAAAAAGGTAGAGGCAATTTATTCTTTGAGTTAATAAAAATTTTAAAAATAAAACAACCAAAAATAATTTTCTTAGAAAATGTTAAAAATTTAGTAGGACATGATAATGGAAATACATTTAGAAGCATTTTAAAAGAATTACATGATTTAAATTATCATATAAAATATCAAGTTTTAAATGCAACACAATATGGTAATATTCCACATGGTAGAGAACGAATTTACATTGTAGGTTTTAAAGAAAAAAATTTATATCATTCATTTGAATTTCCTGAGCCTATTCCATTAACTACTAAACTAGAAGATGTTATACAGTTTAATTGCAAACAAGATGATAAATATTATTATACAAAAGAAAAATGTTCATTCTATGATAAGCTAGATGAAAAAATGATAAATACTAAATCCATTTATCAATGGCGAAGAGTATATGTTAGAGAAAATAAATCTAACGTTTGCCCTACATTAACTGCTAATATGGGCACAGGTGGACATAATGTGCCATTAATCCGTGATAAATTTGGGATAAGAAAATTAACGCCAAGAGAATGTTTTAATCTACAAGGCTTTCCTCATCAATATAAATTACCAAATAATTTAAGTAATACTCGATTATATAAACAAGCGGGTAATAGCGTTGTAGTCCCTGTAATACAAAGAATAGCTCAAAATATAATATATGCTATAGAAAATAATACTAACTAAATATTAAATTTTAAAACAATATATTTTTTTAAAAAAAAGGGAGGGTATCTATGAAATACGATTTTGAAAATATAAATACGCGTTACCATATAGGTTCGCAAAAATGGCAAGAGCTGAAAAATAATCCTGCTGTAAGCAAAAGCAAAGATGAAATAATTCCTTTTTCTGTAGCAGATATGGAACTTAAAACAGCTCCTGAAATCACCGAAGGCTTAAAAAAATTCATAGATGAAAATGTCCTTGGCTACGCTGGAAGTTATGATGAATACAACAAAGTCGTTTGCGACTGGATAAAAAAACATCATAACTGGGAAATAGAACCTTCATGGATAGTTCAAACGCATAGCATTGTAAACGCTTTTTTCAACGCTGTAAAAGCATTTACCAATAAAGGTGATGGCGTTATGTTGTTCACGCCTGTATACTATCCTATGTACAATGCTATTTCGATAAATGAGCGAAAATTAGTGGAATCTCCGCTCATCAATAATGGCACAACTTACGATATTGATTGGGACGATTTCACTAAAAAAGCACAAGAAGACAGCACTAAAATGTTAATCTTGTGCAGTCCTCATAATCCTTGTGGCCGCATTTGGACAAAAGCAGAATTAACTCGTATCAGTGAAATTTGTTTAGCAAATGATGTCTTTGTCGTTTCTGATGAAATTCATTCTGATTTAATCATGCTGGGATTTGAACATATTTCTTATGGTACAATCTCTCAAGAAGCTAGACAAAATTCTATCGTTTGCACAGCTCCAAGCAAAACATTTAATCTAGCAGGTTTGCAACTTTCCAATATAATTATTCCAAATGAAAGCTACCGCCAAAAATTTATAGCAGAACAATTAACTGATGCCGATTTTGGCTGTGGTGTATTAGCGTATGAAGCCTGCCGTTTAGCCTACAGTAAAGGTGAATCTTGGCTCGGTGAACTCATTAAATTAATCGATACAAATAAGCAGATAATCATTGATTTTATGCAAGAGCATTTTCCACAAGTAAAAATCACTCAGTTACAAGCAACGTATTTACTATGGCTCGACTTTAGAGCATTCAATTTATCTACTGAAGAATTAGAAAAAATAAATAGAGAAATTGCTCTACTTTATTTTGACGAAGGATATATATTCGGCAAAGCAGGCAGTGGTTTTGAACGCTGGAGCTTAGCTTGTCCAACAAAATATATTCACCAAGCCCTTCAAAGATTATATCTAGCTTATAAAAAATTTGCTAAAAAATAATAAAAAGCTACTGACAAAAGATTAAGGTTCTTTGTCGGGCATGTAAAATAAAGTGTGTAAGTATAAAAACTTATGCACTTTATTTTTTTGCAAAAAATAAATGTTAGAGCCTGAGAATTTTCTCAAACCCCAACATTTATTATAGAACCTTTTTATTTATATTTTTAGTTATTTGCTTTTAATCTAAAGGTTCACTTTGGCGGGCAACTGTGCCGGCTCTACCGGGCAAGTATCCGTGAAAGATTTCACAGCGTTTTATATCTGCTACATTTTTGCCTTCTTCAAGTTTTACAAATGTAAAGCCTTGTTTTTTTGCTTTTACGATAAATTCTTTTAAAATCGGCAACTGTTTTAAGCCTTCCATTTCGGAATGAATCGTCAATACATTCCAGTCTTTATCGCAATTTTTAAGCCAATAATCTACGATATTTTCTTCTGTTATTTCTTGCCCATCTAATACACTGCCTAAACATTCGTCCATAGTTAAAAGCGTTCCGGGTATTTGCAGTGGTTTATAGTCCACTTCATTCATCATAGGATAAAAGGGTCGATAACCTCTCACATCACTGCAATAATCAAAGCCTAATTCTTGCTGAACTTTTAAGCTTCTAGGAGTAACTTGCCAACCAGGAGCGGCACAAGCTTTTGCTTTAAATCCTGCAATTTTATAAAAAAGATTTATCGCTTTTTCTAATTCTTGGCGAATTGTGTTTTCCGATAAATTGGGCAGTTTATCTTGCCAATATACATGGTCCCAGCAGTGAATGCCACATTCATGATTTTCTTTTATCGCACGAATAAAAGGTGCTGGATTTGGTTCTACAATGTGCGGAGCTGGTAAAATGGTACCGTACATCATAGTCTTAAATCCATAAGTGCTAGGGGCTTTAGTTCGCATCATCTTAGCTAAAAAGCCCTTGCGGAAAATACGGCGAATAGCTTTTCCTGAGTTATCTGTTCCCATGGAAAAAAAGAAAGTCGCTTTGATATTTTCTTCTTTAAATACATCAAGCATACGAGGTACGCCGATATCATAACCTCGCTTTGTATCAACATCAATTTTTATAGCAATTTTTTTCATAAAAAACCCCTAAAAATCATTTGCTAAGTTCTTTTTCATACCATAATAATGTATTATGAATAGCTTCGCGAAGTGTTGCTTTAGGTTTCCAGCCAAGAAGATTTTCCATTTTCTTAACAGAAGGCAATCTATCTGGCATATCTTCATAATTTTTGCCGTAATACTTATTGGAGTCTTCAATTACAAATTTAACCTTTTCTGCACATTCTTTAAATGCAGGAATTTTTTTCATTTCATCTACGACAATTTCTGCCATTTCTTTTATGGAGTAATTATTTGAAGGGTTTCCGATATTAAATACTTGTCCATCTGCTTTGTTATCTTTATTGGCAATAATATCAATTAAGCCACGAACTCCGTCGCCAACCCAAGTGAAACTACGACGTTGACTTCCGCCGTTTACAAGGGTGATTTTTCCAGTGTAAAGTACATCGTAAATAAATTGAGTTATCGAACGTCCTTTATGTTTTTTAGCTTCCTCAAAGCTATCAAGGCGAGGACCAAGCCAATTAAAGGGTCTAAAGAGTGTGAATTTCAAGCCCCTTTCTTGACCAAAAGCAAAGATTACACGGTCCATCATCTGTTTACTGCAACTGTAAATCCAGCGAGATTTAGATACCGGCCCTAAAATTAAATTGCTGTTGTCTTCGTCCATTTCAGGATTAGCTACATCAGGAATACCGTAGACTTCGGAAGTTGAAGGAAAGATAACTCGCTTGTTGTATTCAGCACATTTTCTAACTAATTTCAAATTCTGTTCAAAATCTAGTTCAAAAGTCCAAAGTGGACGAGTGATATAATACGCAGGACGTGCAATGCCAATCAACGGTAAAAGCACATCGCAGTTTTTAATCTGCTCATAGAGCCATTCTTCTTCTTTAAAGATATCACCTGTTTTCATAGAAAAACGAGGATTGTCTAAAAATTGAGTGATATTATTGTCTGTTAAGTCAAAACCTTGAATTTCCCAATCAGTTTCTTTTAATGCCATTTCTAAAAAATGTGAACCGATAAAACCATTCACACCTGTAACAAAAACTTTCATTTAATAAATCTTCTTTCTATCATAATTTATGCTCAAATTTAGTGCCAATAGGCAATTTATCTGCAAATAAATCAGCCTGTGCTTCTTCTTGTCCGGCAAATTGCAAGCTCTTTAATTCTAATAAACCCTTGTTGGTACTTACGCATAAAGGATTTATGCTGACAATTTCACCGACACTATAATTTTCTATTGTTTTAATATCGCTTGTATTTTTTACAGGAACAGCCCACCAAATGAATAATTTTTGATTGTTTACATAAGTAAATGCACCAGGGAAAGGATGCGTAACTCCACGAATTAAATTGTAGAGGCTAATTGCATCTTTATTAAAATCTAAAAGACCGTCATCAGGGCGACGGCGAGGAAATTTTGTAGCCTTTCTATCATCTTGCTTGGTGCTTTCAAAAATTCCTGACTCTATTTTTAAAAGATTTTCTCTGATGATTTTTGCCCCTACAGCACTAACTTTGTGAAAAACATCTATCGCTGTATCTTCAAAGGCAATATCAAATCCATATTGAGCTACAATATCGCCATCATCTGCTTTAGCTGTCATCTTATGAAGGGTTGCCCCTGTCCGTTTTTCACCGTTTACCACAGCCCAATTAATGCAAGTTTGTCCGCGGTATTTTGGGAGCAACGCACCGTGCAAATTATATGAACCTAAGCGTGGCGATAAGATAATATCATTTGGAATTAAACGGCGATAATAAAAGGAAAAAATCAAATCTGCTTTAAAGGCTCGTATTTCTTTTACCATTTCTTCAGTAATTTTAGCAGGGCGAAATACCGGTATATCGTGTTTTATTGCTAAATCGTAAACGCTAGGGAACCAAATTTCTTCGTCGGGGTCATCAATATGAGTGTAGATAGCTACGATATTAGCTTTAGCTTTAATCAATTCATTTAAGCAAGCATATCCAGGTTCGCTGTAGGCAAATACAATAATTCGAGGACGATTAACCATTTATAATTTCTCCACTTTTTTTATTTTTATCATTACCTTCGTAAATTTCACGAATTATATAATGAGGTCGCTGTTGAATTTGTTTGTATATCCTGCCTGTATATTCGCCAATGACGCCAAGTGCCATGATTACAACGCCAAATAAGAAAAAGTTTATGGAAATCAATGTAAACATTCCGTCAGCCTCTGAACCCACAATAAAACGACGAATTATCATGTAGATGAAAAAAATCATGCTCAAAAGTGAAATACCCATGCCACTCATCGTCACCATTTGAAGTGGAGCAATGGAAAAGCTTGTCATCAAATCAAAATTTAAACGCAATAAGCGGAAAAAGCTATATTTAGATTCACCAAATTCACGTTCACGGTGAGCTACGGGAATTTCAATAGGATTTACAGCAAATTTTTGACCGAGGGCCGGAATAAAGGTAGTGCTTTCTCTGCTTTGTACGATTATATCTACAATTCGCTTGCTATATCCGCGAAGCATACAGCCGTAATCGCTGATGTGCAAACCGCTTATGCGATTTGTCATTTTATTTACAAAGCGAGAGGCTACTTTGCGGAATATAGGGTCGTGGCGATTTTGACGACAAGTTCCGACTACATCATACCCTTCGTCCATTTTAGCAATTAATTTGGGAATTTCTTCTGGGGGATTTTGCAAATCAGCATCTAAAGTGATGATGTATTTGCCACGAACATTAGCAAAGCCAGAAGTTATAGCCATGTGCTGGCCAAAATTCCCATTTAAATCAATTACGCGAATAGTTTTTGGATGTTTTTTTTGAAAATCATAGAGCATGGAAAAAGATTTATCACGGCTACCGTCATTTACAAAAATCACTTCATAACTGCGATTTAAATTTTCCATTACAGGATAAAGTTCTTTAAATAATTGTGGAAGCGATTCTTCCTCGTTGTAAACAGGAATTACAATCGAAATTTCAGGTGAAACTGACATCATTTTTAGTAAATCGTCCTCTCAAAAATAGGATTTTTCTATCTCAAATTTTTATGCTTACGCTTTTTTTGTACAAATTTCTTTAATAGCTTCGATTACATCTGTAACATCTTCATCAGTCATTGCAGGGAATAATGGAAGTGATACAATTCTTTGAGAAACGTATTCAGCGTTTGGCAAATCGCCTTCTTTTAAGCCTGTCAATTCGCTGTAGCAAGTGAATAGATGAAGTGCTTGGTAATGGTAGGCTGTGCCGATATTTTTTTGTGCCATTTTAGCCATAAATTCATCGCGGGAAAAACCTAATTTATCATAGTCAATTAGTGGTGTGTAGATATGCCAAGAGTGAAGATTTCCTTCTTCAATATCTGGTGGCAAGATAAGCCCTTCAATATCACTTAATTCTCTTTGGTAGCGAGCTATAATTTCACGGCGACGAGCGTTAAATTCTTCTAAATGAGTCAACTGGTCGCGTCCGATAGCTGCTTGAATATCCATCATCTGGTATTTTAACCCTGGCATAAAGATATCGTAGTGGGATTTTCCATTTGCTTGATAGCGATTCCATGCACCTTTTGACATACCATTTTGACGTTGCATAGACATCTGTTCTGCTGCATCTTCATCATCAGTGCAAATCATGCCACCTTCGCCTGTTGTGATATTTTTTGTTGGGTGAAAACTAAATACAGCAATGTGACGAGCACCTCGACCTGTGCCGATTTTTTTGCCTTTATACATAGCACCTAATGCATGAGCAGAATCTTCGATGATTGCAAGATTGTATTTTTCAGCCAATTTTTCCAATGAATCCATATCGCAGGGACGACCAGCAAAATGAACTGGAATAATCGCTGTTGTTTTTTCTGTGATAGCTTCTTCAATTTTATCTATATCAATATTAAATGTATATGGGTCAATATCTACTAATACAGGTTTACCGCCAGCATAAATAATAGCATTAACTGTACTTGCAAAGGTCATCGCAGTTGTGATAACTTCATCGCCTGGTTTAATAACTGCCATAACAGCTAAATGCAATCCTGCTGTAGCAGAATTTACAGAAATAGCATATTTAGCCCCCACATATTCAGCAAATTTATGTTCAAAATCCACAGTTTTAGGACCCATAGCAAGCCAGCCTTTGCGGATAGAATCGCTTACATCAGCGATAGCTTCTTCACTTACCCAAGGTTTAGCAAAAGGTAAAAATTCTTTACGCATAATTTAAATTCCTCCACTTACATTTAAAATTACTTCAAAATTCAATAGTTGGTAAAAATAGTATACGAACCTTCTTTAAATTGCTGTTTTGCTGTATGAGATATCACAGCTTCGCAATCTTTTAAATAGCGGTCTTTAACCACAATTATAATACGCTTTTCACTGTTCCACAAATTATTTAAATCATTTCCATCATAATACCAACCATTTCCACTATCATGAGCTAAACCAAATTCAAGCTCGCCCTTAAAATCGCAAAGAGCAACACGCTGGTTCGTGTAAAAAACAGTTCCATGATAATATTCACCGTAGTTTACAATCAATGCATTTTCAGGGTTTAGCTCGTTTATCTTTTGGCTTACATAATAAGCTGATTGATTATTGTGAATCTGTTCTTGTACATTGTGCAGACCTAGTCCAAAGAAAAAACCCATAATACAAAGAACGATTGTTGTATAGTAAATTTGATGTGTCTTTTGCCAGATGAATATAGCGATAATAGTTCCTAGAAATAAACTCGCTGACATCAATCCACCTTCAGCTACAAACTCATCAAAAGTTAAATAATCAGATATAAAAATATAACCGACTAAAGCTACGACAAAGCTCAAGCACAAAATACTATTTACGGCAAAACTATGGCAAAGCCAAGATTTATTTTCCTCAAAACGTTCAAAAGAACTCGCTACTAATAAAGCAAGAGGCGTCCAACAAGGCATAATGTACGGCACTAGCTTAGAGTCTGAAATTGAGTAGAAAACAAAAATCACTAAAAACCACGACAATAAAAATACAATATCATATCTGTTACGCTCAGATGAAATCTTAAAGATAACGCCTTTTTTGCTAAACAAAGATACTAAAAATCCCGTCCACGGCATCATGCCCAAAATCACAAATGGCATGAAGAACCACCATGGTTGAAATCTATCGTGCATTTTCGTAGTAAAACGCAAAAAATGCTCTCTAATAAAGAAAAAATAGAAAAAATCAGGATTCGCTTGACATACAAGATAAAACCACGGTACAGTTACCACTAAAAAAATTGCTATCCCTGGAAGATAAAATAAACTCAAAAATAATCTAGCTCGTTTAGTGATAAGAGTGTACCAAAATAAAATACCCATAGGCAAAATAATAGCAACTAAACCTTTAGTTAAAACGCCAAGCCCCATTGCTACATAAAAACACAGTAGCCATTTTTTTTGCCCACTTTTTTCAAAAGCATAAAAAAAGCTCATGCACGCCACAATAAATAAAGTTAAAAGCATATCTAAAATATTTATTGAAGCAACTACAAGATTTAAACAAGAGGTAGCTAAAATTATGCTTGCCAATAATCCCGTGCGACGATTAAACATCATTGAGCCAAGCCAGCCGACAAAGCCTACACATAAAATTCCCGAAAGAGCAGGTACTAACCTTCCTGCAAATTCTGTAATGCCAAAAACTTTCATCATGCCGGCAGTGAGCCAATACTGCAAAATTGGTTTTTCAAAATACTCCACACCATTTAAATATGGCGTGAGAAAATTTCCACTAAGTAACATCTCACGAGGGATTTCATGATATCGCCCCTCATCTGGGTCAATCAAATGATATGAACCTAAATGAGCAAGATATAGATAAAAAACAGCTAAAATAAAAATCCCCAAAATAAGTTTTTTATTGCCCAAATAATAACCTCCTTATACAGCAATAATCTCAACTTATTTATTATAACATTATAAAACTAATCTTAAAATAATCTGAGACAAAGCTAAGCTTCAAATAAAAAATACAACTCATCTACAATCAATTTATAGATGAGTTGTATTTTAGTTTTATATTATCTTTCTTCTATTTCTAATAAAGAATTCATTTTTTTGCGGTCATAATTTCTAAAGCCAGCTTCAATTTGTTCAAGTGTTTTTCCTTTTGTTTCTGGTACAAACATTTTAGTGAATACTAATGCTAAAATACCGATGACAACAAAAATGCAGAATGTACCACTTAAACCAAAAGATGTTAACAATACAGGGAATACAAGTCCAATTACAAAATTTACAAGCCAGACAAACAATACACAAAGCCCCATGCCTAAACCTCTAAAACGAAGTGGAATAATTTCAGATAGGGACAGCCAAAGAATAGGTCCAATGCAACCTTGCATTGAAAATAAGAACAACACCATTAAACCTAAGACAATAAACGGGAAGAAAGACGCATTGCCAATAACCAATGCACTTACTGAAATCAATAACAACGAAAGAGTTGTTCCGCAAAAACCTGTTAAAAGCATTGTACGTCTTTTAATTTTAGTCAATAGATAGATACCCATTGAAGTACCTATTACAGAAGCCAAACCATTTAATGTATTAGCAATAAGTGCAGCTTCCATGCTAAATCCAGATTCTTTTAAAACTTGTGTGCCATAATACATAATAGAGTTTACGCCTGTCATCTGTGTAAAACAAGCTATACCAATGCCGATGAAGATAATGCGACGAACCCAAGGAGTATTTAATTCTTTAAAAGTAACAGCTTTTACTGCACTTTGTTGAGCGATAGTGTCCTGAATATCATTTAATTCAGAAATAGCAATTGCTTCACTGTGGCGAATTTTGCGAAGTACGCCAAGTGCATCAGAAATTTTGCCTTTGGATACGAGCCAACGAGGTGATTCTGGAAGTCTTAACATACCGAAAAATAATGCTACAGCAGGAACAGCACAAACAGCTAACATATAACGCCATACATGAGGGTCTCCAGC
>Cebus_capucinus_imitator_PRJNA485217_SSR105__coassemble_296_pt1 | contig 26181 bp, 38 predicted proteins | sample Cebus_capucinus_imitator_PRJNA485217_SSR105__metabat2_high_PE_005 | metagenome-assembled genome bin Cebus_capucinus_imitator_PRJNA485217_SSR105 | reverse complement strand
AATTTTATTTGAGTAATGTTAAAGGACATTGATTTAATATCAATGTCCTTTTTGTATATTTTGAGGCGCTTGTCCATATAAAAAATACAAAAATCTATTTAAAAAGGAAAATTAAAAAGTAATTTTCAGATAGTTCCATTGCCTTGTCTAAAAATGTCTGCAAATCCTTTATTTATAAGGTTTTTAGTTCTGTTTAATTAACAATGCGATACACCAGGTGGCGTGTATATAAAAATACTTGCAAAATAAGTGTTGACAATGCTTTTTAATGATGATAATATTAATGAGTGCCTGAAATCCTGTCAGTTAGTATTTAGGAGTGATGAATTTGATATCTACACTGAAAAATGCTAAATGCGTTATTGGTATAAAGCAAGTTACTAAAGCGGTGAAAAACGATTTAGCTAAATGTGTCTACATAGCAGATGACGCAGATGATAGAGTTTTATGCCCGTTGAAAGAGCTGTGCCAAGAAAAAAATACTAAAATGATTTTTGGAGCTAGCATGGCAGAACTTGGTAAATCCTGTAATATTGAAGTAGGTGCTGCTGCGGTGGCATTGTTAAAATAATATAAAAAGGAAGTACCGTTAACTAAGCTGAAAATTCTACTGAAAAGTAGAGTTTCTTTAACCTAAAAATCCATTAGAGTTTAAAAGACAGATGGATGTGGCTTTGAAGCCCAGTTGTAATCTTGAGGAAGGAGGTGCATGTATGCCTACAATAAATCAGTTGATTCGTAAGAGCAGACAGAGCATGCAGGAAAAATCTACAGCACCGGCATTAAAAAATTGCCCGCAAAAACGTGGTGTTTGCACTAGAGTATATACAACAACTCCTAAAAAACCAAACTCCGCATTGCGTAAAGTTGCCCGTGTTCGTTTAACGAATAGTATTGAAGTAACAGCTTATATCCCTGGTATTGGACATAATCTTCAGGAACATAGTGTTGTTTTAATTAGAGGCGGTCGTGTAAAAGACTTACCAGGTGTGCGTTATCACATCATTCGTGGTTCTTTGGATACTGCAGGTGTTCAAAACCGTGAACAAGGAAGATCTAAATACGGAGCTAAACGTCCTAAGAAAAAATAATTACTAAAGATTGAACGAAGAATTATGACAAGGAGGGGTAGTAATGCCAAGAAAAGGTTCTGTACCTAAAAGAGATGTATTACCAGATCCGGTTTACAAATCTAAGGTTGTAACTAGATTCATAAATAAAGTTATGCTTTCCGGCAAAAAAGGTGTTGCTGAGAAAGTTGTATATGATGCATTTGACATTATTAAAGAAAAAACTGGTAAAGACCCAATGGAAGTTTTCGAAACTGCATTGAAAAATGTTATGCCAGTATTAGAAGTTCGTGCTCGTCGTGTTGGTGGTGCTAACTATCAGGTTCCTGTTGAAGTTCGTCAGGATCGCCGTATGACACTCGGCATTCGCTGGATTGTAAACTACGCTAGACTTCGTGGTGAAAAAACTATGAATGAACGTCTTTCCGGTGAATTGATGGATGCTGCTAACAATACAGGTGCAGCAATTAAGAAAAAAGAAGATACTCATAAAATGGCTGAAGCTAATAAAGCATTTGCTCATTATCGTTGGTAATTTTTAGTATCTTTTATATAATATAAGGAGCGATGAAGTAAGTGGCAAGAGCGTTTTCACTTGAAAAAACTCGTAACATTGGTATTATAGCACACATCGATGCTGGTAAAACCACTACTACAGAGCGTATCCTGTTTTATACAGGGATTCTTCATAAAATGGGCGAAGTTCATGACGGTGGTGCGACTATGGACTGGATGGCACAGGAAAAAGAAAGAGGTATTACAATTACTTCTGCTGCTACAACTTGCCATTGGAAAAACCATCGTGTCAATATCATTGATACACCAGGCCACGTGGATTTCACAGTTGAAGTAGAACGCTCTTTGAAAGTACTTGATGGTGCTGTTACAGTATTATCTGCGAAAAGCGGTGTAGAACCACAGTCTGAAACAGTTTGGCGTCAAGCTGAAAGATATCATGTACCACGTATGGTATACGTTAACAAAATGGATATCGTTGGTGCAGATTTCTTTAACGTAATTCAAATGATGGTTGACCGTTTGAATGCACATCCAGTTGCAATTCAAATTCCAATTGGTTCTGAAGATCAGTTCCAAGGTCTTATCGACTTAATTAAAATGAAAGCTGTAATCTACGAAGAAGATTATACAAAAGAACCTGAATCCGTAGAAATTCCAGCTGAATATAAAGAAAAAGCTGAAGAATATCGTCAGAAAATGCTTGATGCTATCGCTGAAACAGATGACGATTTAATGATGAAATATCTTGAAGGTGAAGAACTCACTGAAGAAGAAATCAAAGCAGCTCTCCGTAAAGCTACAGTAGCTTGCGAAGTTTGCCCAGTAGTTTTAGGTTCTTCTTATAAAGATAAAGGTATTCAGCCTATGCTTGATGCAGTTGTTGACTTCATGCCATCTCCACTTGATATCCCTGCTATTAAGGGTGTTAATCCAGATACAAATGAAGAAGATAAACGCGAAGCTAGCGATGAAGAACCATTTGCAGCTTTAGCATTTAAAATTATGGCTGACCCATTCGTTGGTAAACTTGCATTCTTCCGCGTATACTCCGGTACTCTTAATGCTGGTTCTTATGTGTTTAACTCCACAAAAGGCAAAAAAGAACGTATCGGCCGTATCTTACAGATGCATGCTAACAACCGTAAAGAAATTGATATTGTTTACAGTGGTGATATTGCTGCTGCTGTAGGTCTTAAAGATACTACAACAGGTGATACACTTTGTGATGAAAATCATCCAATCATTCTTGAGTCCATGGAATTCCCTGATCCGGTTATTTCCGTAGCTGTAGAACCAAAAACTAAAGCTGACCAAGAAAAAATGGGTGTTGCTCTTCAAAAATTAGCAGAAGAAGATCCTACATTCCGTGTAAGAACTGATGCTGAAACTGGCCAGACAATCATTTCTGGTATGGGCGAGCTTCATCTTGATATCATTGTAGACCGTATGTCTCGTGAATTCAAAGTTGATTGTAAAGTAGGTAAACCTCAGGTTGCTTACCGTGAAACAATCCGCAAAACTGTTAAATCCGAAGGTAAATTCGTTCGTCAGTCTGGTGGTAAAGGTCAGTACGGTCATTGCTGGATTGAACTCATTCCTCAAGACCCAGGCGAAGGTTTCTCCTTTGAAAGTAAAATCGTTGGTGGTGCTATTCCTAAAGAATACATTGGACCAATCGAAAACGGTATTAAAGAAGCTATGGAAAACGGTGTTGTTGCCGGTTATCCAATGGTTGATATTAAAGCTGTCGTATACGACGGTTCTTATCATGAAGTTGACTCCTCAGAAATGGCCTTCAAAGTTGCAGGTTCTATGGCATTCAAAGCTGGTGCACAAAAAGCTAACCCAGTTTTATTAGAACCATATGTAAAAGTAGAAGTTACTGTTCCTGAAGAATATATGGGCGATGTAATTGGTGACTTAAACTCTCGCCGTGGTCGTATCGAAGGTATGGAACCACGCAATGGTGTACAAGTAATCAATGCATTTGTACCACTTTCTGAAATGTTCGGTTATGCAACCGACTTACGCTCTAAAACACAGGGTCGTGGGAACTACTCCATGGAAGTTTCTTACTATGATGAAGTTCCTAAAAATATATCTGATGCTATTGTCGCTAAAAATAAAGGCGAATAATAAAGGAGGAAAATAATTAAATGGCTAAACAAAAGTTTGAAAGAACTAAACCACATGTAAACATTGGTACTATCGGTCACGTTGACCATGGTAAAACTACTTTAACTGCTGCTATCACTAAAGTTTTATCTGAAAAAGGTATGGCTCAGTTCGAAGATTACAGCATGATTGATAAAGCTCCAGAAGAACGTGAACGCGGTATCACAATCAACACTGCACACGTTGAATATGAAACTGATAACAGACACTATGCACACGTTGACTGCCCAGGCCATGCTGACTATGTTAAAAACATGATCACTGGTGCTGCTCAGATGGACGGTGCTATCCTCGTTGTTAGTGCTGCTGATGGCCCTATGCCACAGACTCGTGAACACATTCTTCTTGCTCGTCAGGTTGGTGTTCCTGCAATCGTTGTATTCCTTAACAAAGCTGACCAGGTTGATGATCCTGAACTTCTCGAACTCGTTGAAATGGAAGTTCGTGAACTTCTCTCCAGCTATGACTTCCCAGGCGATGATATCCCTGTAGTTACTGGTTCTGCTCTTCAAGCTCTTGAAGGCGATGACGCTGCTAAAGCTAAAATCCTTGACCTCATGGCTGCTGTTGACGAATACATCCCAACTCCAGTTCGTGATACTGACAAACCTTTCCTCATGCCTGTTGAAGACGTGTTCACAATCACTGGCCGTGGTACTGTTGCTACTGGTCGTGTTGAACGTGGCGAACTTAAACTTGGTGATGTAGTTGAAATCGTTGGTCTTTCTGAAGAAAAGAAATCCACAACTGTAACTGGTATCGAAATGTTCCGCAAAATGCTTGATAGTGCTGTTGCTGGTGATAACATCGGTGCATTACTTCGTGGCGTTGACCGTAAAGAAATCGAACGCGGTCAGGTTCTCTCCAAACCTGGTAGCATTCACCCACACAAAAAATTCAAAGCTCAGGTTTACGTTTTAACTAAAGAAGAAGGCGGACGTCATACTCCATTCTTCTCCAACTATCGTCCACAGTTCTATTTCCGTACTACTGACGTTACTGGTGTTGTAACTCTTCCAGAAGGTACTGAAATGGTTATGCCTGGCGATAACATCGAAATGGCTATCGAACTTATCACTCCAATCGCTATTGAAAAAGGTCTTCGCTTCGCTATTCGTGAAGGTGGCCATACAGTAGGCGCTGGTCGTGTAATCGAAATCGACGAATAATTTAAAGTAAAATTTCTTATAATAATAAACTTATATGAGGGCGGCGTTTTGCTGCCCTTATATAAAGTTTTTTCTAAAAATGCGATGACGCGGCAGATTGCTTGCATATAGCAAGGGAACTGGCGTGGAGAAATTGTCTGGGTCACGAATCTGGGCGACAGGGAGGAAAATAACTTGGCTAAACAGCAAAAAATTAGAATTCGTTTAAAAGCATATGATCATAAAGCACTTGATCAGAGCTCCGTTAAAATTGTTGAAACGGCTAAAAGAACAGGTGCAATGGTATCCGGTCCTATTCCATTGCCTACTGAAAAAAATATCTTTACAATTTTGAGATCTCCACATGTAAATAAAGACTCTCGTGAACAGTTTGAAATGAGAACTCACAAACGTCTTATTGACATTTTAGAACCTACATCTAAGACTGTTGACGCATTAATGCGTTTAGATTTACCAGCAGGTGTGGATATCGAAATTAAATTGTAAGAGGAGGTGGCAATAGATGGCAAAAGTAATTTTAGGTAAAAAACTTGGAATGACTCAAATCTTTACTGAAGAAGGTAAAGTAGTTCCTGTTACAGTTGTAGAATCCGGTAAAAACGTTGTTCTTCAGAGCAAAACTGTTGAAACTGATGGTTATAATGCAGTTCAGATTGGCTTTGGAACAGTTAAAGAAAAAAATGTAACTAAACCAATGAAAGGTCATTTTGCTAAAGCTGGCGTTGAACCAGTAAAATTCATTCGTGAAATGCGCCTTGCAGATGTTCCTGAATATAAAGCTGGTGATTCTATCAGCGTTGACATATTTGGTGCTGGTGATTTAGTAGATGTTACTGGTACTTCTAAAGGTAAAGGTTTTGCCGGCGGTATTAAACGTCATAACTTCGCTAGAGGTCCTATGGGTCATGGTTCTAAATCTCATCGTGAACCAGGTTCCACAGGTGCTATGATTAGTGGTCATGGTGGACGTGTACTCAAAGGTAAAAAATTACCTGGCCGTATGGGTGGTGCAAAAGTTACTGTACAGCGTTTAACAGTTGTTCGTGTTGATGCTGAACGTAACCTTATCCTTGTTAAAGGTGCTATCCCAGGTGCTAAAAACAGCTTTGTAGTAATTAAAGAAACAGTAAAACCTAAGAAATAATAATTGGAAGGAGGATATGCTATATTATGCCTAAAGTAGCAGTTTATACAGTTGCCGGCCAGCAGATCGGTGATATCGAATTAAATGAAAGCGTATTTGGCGTTGAAATCAACGAAGGTCTTGTTCATCAAGCAGTTGTAATGCAGTTGGCAGCTCAGCGTTTAGGAACACATGCGACAAAAACTAGAGGTTTAGTACGCGGTGGCGGACGTAAACCTTGGAAACAAAAAGGTACAGGTCGTGCTCGTAGCGGAAGCACTCGCTCCCCACTTTGGGTAGGCGGTGGTACAATCTTTGGTCCATCTCCTCGTTCCTATGCATTTAGAATGCCTCGTAAACAGCGTCGTTTAGCAATTAAATGCGCTTTAACAGATAAAGTAAACAATGGTGATTTCATTGTATTAGAAAGCTTAGATTTTGCAGCTCCTAAAACTAAAGATGTTGTAAAAATGATGAGCGATTTCAAAGTTGCGCAAAAGGCTCTTATCGTTACTGCTGACGTAGTTGAAAACGTTGAAAAGTCTTCTCGCAATATCCCTGGTGTAAAAGCTATCAGCTCTTGCGGATTGAATGTATATGATATCTTAAATCATAACAAACTCTTCATTACAAAAGATGCTATTACACGTATTGAGGAGGTATTAGCATAATGGAAGCTAGAGATATCTTAATTAGACCGCTTATTACAGAAATGACAACAGAAATGATGGAAGAAGGCAAATACGTATTTGTTGTTGCTAAAGCAGCTAACAAAATTGAAATTGCTAAAGCTGTATCTACTATTTTCAATGTAAAAGTTGAATCTGTAAATACAATCAATGTTCTTGGCAAAGTAAAACGTATGGGCCGTAATCTTGGCAAACGTTCTGACTATAAAAAAGCAATTGTGAAACTTGCAGCTGGTGAAACAATCGAGTTCTTCCAGGCTTAAGTTAAAACAGAAAAAGGAGGTTAATTAAGTGGCAATAAAGAGTTTTAAACCTTATTCTGCAGGTAGAAGATTTATGACTGTTTCTTCTTTTGAAGAAATTACAGCTAAAAAACCTGAGAAATCCTTGGTTGAAAGTCTTAAAAGCAAAGGCGGCCGTAATTTCCAGGGTCGTTTAACAGTAAGACATCAAGGCGGCGGACACAAACGTTTATATCGTGTAATCGACTTTAAACGCAACAAAGATGGTGTTCCAGCACGCGTTGCTACTATAGAATATGATCCAAACCGTAGCGCTCGTATCGCTCTTTTAAACTATTTCGATGGTGAAAAACGTTACATCTTAGCTCCGGACGGATTAAAAGTTGGAGATCAGATTGTTTCTGGTCCAGATGCGGATATTAAAGTAGGTAATGCATTACCACTTGCAAATATTCCTCTTGGTACATTAGTACACAACATTGAAATGAAAATTGGCAAAGGCGGACAGATGGTTCGTTCTGCTGGTGCAGCTGCTCAGCTCATGGCTAAAGAAGGTAGCTATGCACTTTTACGTATGCCTTCTGGCGAAATTCGTAAAATCCATATCAACTGCCGTGCAACAATCGGTCAGATTGGTAACCTTGAACATGAAAATATCACAATCGGTAAAGCTGGTCGTAACCGCTGGTTAGGCGTTCGCCCTGAAAATCGTGGTGTTGCGATGAACCCTAATGACCATCCACATGGTGGTGGGGAAGGCCGTAGCCCAGTTGGTCGTAAACATCCTGTTACTAAATGGGGTAAATGCGCTATGGGTGCTAAAACTCGCCGTAAAAAAGCTTCTGATAAACTCATCGTTAAACGTCGTACAAAACGTAAATAATAATTTTGTGAATAAAGTAGCATAATACTTTGTTCTAAAATGAAAGGAGGACATATTTTGTCAAGATCAGTAAAAAAAGGACCTTACATTGCTGAAAGCCTTGAAAAGAAAATCAACGCTTTAAACGAAGCTAATGATAAAAAAGTTGTAAAAACTTGGTCCCGCAGTTCGACAATCCTTCCTACTTTTGTAGGCCATACAATTGCAGTTCATGATGGTCGCAAACATGTTCCTGTATATGTTACAGAAGACATGGTTGGTCATAAACTTGGTGAATTTGCACCAACTAGAACATACAAAGGCCATGCTGGCGAAGAAAGACGTACAGGCTTAAAATAATTAGTGAAAGGAGGAACCACTGTGGAAGCTAAAGCAGTAGCAAAATATATCCGTATTTCTCCGCGTAAAGTACGCATTGTTATGAATCTTATTCGTGGCAAAAACGTAGCTGACGCGTTTGCAATATTAAAATTCACACCTAAAGCAGGTGCTGAAGTAATCAATAAAGTATTAAAATCAGCAGTAGCAAATGCTGAAAATAACTTTGAAATGAATCCTGATAACCTCTATGTAGCAACAGCTTTTGTTGATCAGGGTCCTACATTAAAACGTATTCACCCACGTTCTCGTGGACAGGCGTTTAAAATTTTAAAACGTACATCTCATGTTACGATCGTAGTTAAAGAAAGATAAGAAGGAGGGAATAGATTTGGGACAAAAAGTTAATCCACATGGTATGCGCCTTGGTATCGTAAAAACTTGGGATGCAAAGTGGTATGCTGGTAAAGATTTTGCTGATAACTTACATGAAGATATCAAAATCCGTACTTTCTTAAAAGATTCTTTGAAAGTAGCTGGCGTTTCCAAAATTGAAACAGAACGTTCTAAAAATCGTCTCAGATTAACTATTCATACTGCTAAACCTGGTATGGTTATCGGCCGTGGTGGTTCTGGTATTGAACAGATTAAAAAAGGCCTTAAAAAATACACTGATAAACACGTAGATATTAATATCGCTGAAATTAAACAGCCAGATATGGATGCTACTTTAGTGGCTGAAAATATCGCATCTCAGTTGGAACGCCGTGTTGCTTTCCGCCGTGCTATGAAACAGGCTGTTGGCCGTACAATTCGTATGGGTGCTAAAGGTATTAAAGTAACAGTAGGTGGTCGTTTAGGCGGTGCTGAAATTGCTCGTAGCGAATCTTATCGTGAAGGTAGTATTCCTCTTCATACTTTACGTGCTGATATTGATTATGGTACTGCAGAAGCTCATACAACTTATGGTCGTCTTGGCGTAAAAGTATGGATTTTCAAAGGTGAAGTTCTTCCTGAAAAGAAACTTCCTGCAAAAGCAGAAGCTGTTGAAGGGAGCGAAAATTAATGTTAATACCTAAAAGAGTAAAATACCGTAAACAATTTCGTGGTAACATGAAAGGTAAAGCTCATAAAGGCAATACTGTAGTACATGGTCAGTTTGGTCTTCAGGCTTTAGAACCTGCTTGGGTTACTAACCGCCAGATTGAAGCTGCTCGTATTGCAATGACTCGTTATATTAAACGTGGTGGTCAGGTTTGGATTAAAATTTTCCCTGACAAACCAGTAACTGCAAAACCTGCTGAAACTCGTATGGGTAGCGGTAAAGGTTCACCTGAATATTGGGTAGCAGTAGTAAAACCAGGTCGCATCATGTTCGAAATGGGCGATGTTAGCGAAGAAGTGGCTAGAGAAGCTATGCGTCTTGCAAGCCATAAACTCCCAATTAAAACAAAATTTGTTAAGCGTGAAGAAGGGGAGGGTGAAGTAAATGAAGGTTAATGAATTGCGTGAAATGAGTGCTGGTGAACTTAACCAAAAACTTGCTTCGCTTAAAGAAGAATTATTCAACCTCAGATTTCAGCTTGCTACAGGTCAGCTTGAAAACCCTATGCGTATCAAAGATGTAAAGAAAACTATTGCTCGCATTAAAACTATTCAACGTGAACAGGAATTAAAAGCTTAATAGTTAGATTACAAGATAAATTGATAAGCAAAGGAAGGAGGTTCTTTTAATGAGCGAAAGAAATGAACGCAAGACTAAAGTTGGTAAAGTTGTAAGCGACAAAATGGAAAAAACTGTTGTTGTTGCTGTAATTGATACTGAAAGTCATCCATTATATAAAAAAGCAGTTAAAAAGACTGTAAAATTTAAAGCACATGATGAAAATAACGAAGCTCACGTAGGAGATACAGTTTCTTTAATGGAAACTCGTCCGTTATCTAAAGATAAACGTTGGAGAGTCGTTGAAATTCTTGAAAGAGCAAAATAATTTTGCTCCTTACAAAGAATTTTTGAGAAGGAGGTAAAGCAATGATTCAGCAACAAACAATGTTGAATGTTGGTGATAACACTGGTGCAAAAGAAATTATGTGTATCCGTGTAATGGGCGGTTCTTATCGCAAATATGCCAACATTGGTGATATAATCGTAGCTGCAGTTAAATCTGCTTCACCTGGCGGTATGGTTAAAAAAGGTGATGTTGTTAAGGCTGTAGTTGTACGTTCTAAAAAGGGTTTACGTCGTGCAGATGGTTCTTATATCCGTTTTGATGAAAACGCTGCTGTTATAATCAAAGAAGATAAAACTCCACGCGGAACTCGTATTTTTGGCCCGGTAGCCAGAGAATTACGTGATAAAGATTTCATGAAAATCGTTTCACTGGCACCAGAAGTAATTTAATTATCAAGACAGGAGGTGCCAAGATTTGTCACAGGCTAAATTGCATGTAAAAAAAGGTGATACTGTTTTAGTATTATCCGGTAAAGATAAAGGTAAACAAGGTAAAATCCTTCAGGCTATGCCTGCTAAAGATAAAGTTGTAGTAGAAGGCGTTAACAAAATCAAACGTCATACTAAACCTAATCAGAAAGCTCCTAACGGTGGCATCATCACTAAAGAAGCTCCTATGTTCGCTTCCAAAGTTATGGTTGTATGCCCAGCTTGTTCTAAAGCAACTCGTATTGCAAAAAAAGAAATTGATGGTAAAATGGTTCGTGTATGCAAAAAATGCGGAGAAGCATTAGACCAGGCAAAATAATTAAAATAAATTAGGAAGGAGGATACCTTTAAGTGGATAGATTACAAGAAAAATATGTTAAAGAAGTAGTTCCAGCATTACGTGAGCAGTTCAGCTACAAAAATATCATGGAATTACCTAAAGTTGAAAAAGTTATTATTAGCATGGGTGTTGGTGAAGCAGCTCATAATTCTAAAGCATTAGATTCTGCAGTAGCTGACCTTACTATCATTGCTGGTCAAAAACCTGTTTTAACTCGTGCTAAAAAATCTCTTGCAGCATGGAAATTACGTGCTGGTATGCCTATCGGCGCAAAAGTTACTCTTCGTGGAACTCGTATGTATCAGTTCCTTGATAAATTTATGAATATCGCTTTGCCTCGCGTTCGTGACTTCCGTGGCGTAAGCCCTAAAGCTTTTGATGGTCGCGGAAACTATTCAGTTGGTTTAAAAGAACAGCTGATTTTCCCTGAAATTGAATATGATAAAATCGAAAAAATTCATGGCATGAATATTATTATTGTTACTACGGCAAAGACTGATGAAGAAGCTAGAGCTCTTCTTAAATTAATGGGTATGCCGTTTAGTGCTTAATTCTTAAGAGGAGGTATACTGATCTATGGCCAGAAAGGCAATGGTCCAGAAATGGAGTCAAGAACCTAAATTTAAAGTTCGTAAATACAACAGATGCAAAATCTGTGGTCGTCCACACGGTTATATGCGTAAATTTGATATGTGCCGTATCTGTTTTAGAGAACAGAGTTATAAAGGTGCAATCCCTGGCGTAACAAAAGCTAGTTGGTAAGGTTGAAAGAAAGGAGGATATCGATTTATGGGAATGACTGATCCTATTGCAGATATGTTAACTCGTTTGCGTAATGCAAACTCCGTACTTCATGATAAAGTTGAAATTCCTGGTTCTAAAATAAAACAGGCTATCGCTGAAGTTCTTAAAGAAGAAGGTTTCATTAAAGATTATTCTTTTGTAGAAGATAACAAACAAGGTGTATTAACAATTAATTTAAAATATGGTCCAAACCGTGAACAAGTAATCACAGGTATTAAACGTATTTCTAAACCTGGTTTGCGTTCTTATGCTAAAAAAGAACAATTACCTCGCGTTTTAGGTGGTTTGGGTATCGCTATTATCTCTACTTCTAAAGGTATTATGAGCGATAAACAAGCACGTCGCGAAGGTGTTGGCGGCGAAGTATTAGCTTACGTATGGTAATTTTATTTTAGACTAGGAGGTGTACGAATAGATGTCAAGAATTGGTAAAGAACCGATTACAATCCCTGCTGGGGTTACTGTAACAGTTGATGAACATAATCACGTAGCGGTTAAAGGCCCTAAAGGCGAAATTGGCCGTGAATGTCATAAAGATATGAAAATTACAGTAGGAGAAGGCGTTATAACTGTTGAACGTCCTACTGATGATAAATTGCATAGATCTTTGCATGGTCTTACTCGCACACTCATCCATAACATGGTTGTTGGCGTAACAGAAGGATTTGCAAAAGTTCTTGAAATTAACGGTGTAGGTTACAGAGTTGCACAGGCTGGTAAAAACCTTAACTTATCTTTAGGTTTCTCCCATCCAGTAGTTGTTGAACCTCCCGCTGGAATCAAATTAGAAGCTCCTGCTCCTAACAAGATTGTTGTATCCGGTATTGATAAAGAAGCAGTTGGCGCTATGGCCGCTAAAATTCGTTCTTACAGAGAACCTGAACCTTACAAAGGCAAAGGTATTAAATACGAAGGCGAACATATCCGTCGTAAAGCTGGTAAAACTGGTTCTAAGAAATAATAATCTTTAGTTAGAATAAGAAAGGAGAGGCTAATTTTGTTTAAGAAACAAGATAAAAATCAAGCTCGTCAGAAACGTCATTTAAGAGTTCGTAATCATATTTCTGGCACAGCTGAAAGACCTCGTTTAAACGTATTTCGCAGCTTGAGCAATATCTATGCTCAGGTTATCGATGATGTAAAAGGTGTTACCTTAGTTTCTGCTAGTTCTAAGGATAAAGATTTCAGTGCTTATGGCGGTAACATCGAAGCAGCTAAAGCTGTTGGCACAGCTGTAGCAAAACTTGCTCTTGAAAAAGGCATTACTGAAGTTGTGTTTGACCGTGGCGGTTATGTATATCATGGTCGTGTAAAAGCTTTAGCAGATGCAGCCCGTGAAGCTGGTCTAAAATTCTAATTATTGGAACAGGAGGTAAATTAATGGCAAAGATTGATGCTAACACACTTGAATTAGAAGAAAAAGTTGTGTATATTAATCGTGTTGCTAAGGTTGTAAAAGGTGGCCGTCGCTTCTCTTTCAGCGCTCTTGTTGTAGTAGGCGATAGAAACGGTCATGTTGGTGCTGGCTTAGGTAAAGCTAGTGAAGTACCTGAAGCAATCCGTAAAGGTATTGAAGATGCTAAAAAGAATCTTGTAGAAGTTTCTTTAGTAGATAAAACTATTCCACATGAAAGCATTGGTATTTTTGGTGCTGGTCGCGTTCTTTTAAAACCAGCTGCAAAAGGTACTGGTGTTATCGCAGGTGGCCCTGCACGTGCAGTATTAGAACTTGCTGGTGTAGGTAATATTTTAACTAAATCTTTGGGTTCTTCCAATCCTAATAACATGGTTCGTGCAACTATTAAAGGCTTGGAACAGCTTAAAAAAGCTGAGCTTGTGGCAGAACTCCGTGGAAAAACAGTTCAGGAACTTTTGAGCTAAGGAGGACATAATTTCAATGGCAAAAGTGAAAATTACCCTTACTAGAAGCTTGATCGGTAGACCTGAAACTCAGAGAAGAACTATTCAGGCTTTGGGATTACGTAAATTAAATTCTACAGTAGAACATGAAGCTACTCCTGCAATTAAAGGTATGCTTCATAAAGTAGAGCATCTTATCACAGTAGAACAGATAAGCGAATAATATAGAGGAGGTGTCCAGGTTATGAAATTGCATGAATTATCACCAGCACCGGGCTCTAGAAAAGTTCGTATTCGTGTTGGTCGTGGTTTAGGTTCCGGTTTAGGTAAAACTTCCGGACGTGGTCATAAAGGTCAGAATTCCCGCAGTGGTGGCGGTGTACGCACTGGCTTCGAAGGCGGACAGATGCCTTTATACCGCAGATTGCCAAAACGTGGCTTCAAAAATATTTTTGCTAAAAAATATGCAGAAGTTAACGTTGCTTCTTTAAATCGTTTTGAAGATGGCGCAACAGTTGATCCAGCAGCTTTAGTTGAAGCAGGTGTTCTCAAGAACGTATACGATGGTGTACGCATTCTTGGCAACGGCGAAATTACTAAAAAAGTTACAGTAATCGCTAACCACTTCACAAAATCTGCTGAAGCAAAAATTACAGCAGCAGGTGGAAAAGTAGAGGTGATCTAAGTGCTTTCAGCTCTTAGCAATATCCTCAAAATCACCGAATTACGACAGAAAATAGTATTCACGTTGATTATGTTTGCAGTCTTCAGGCTCGGGACTCATATCCCGGTGCCTGGAGTAAATCCTGCGGCAATCGAACAGTTATTTAACAGCGGTAACTTGTTTGGATTAATGGATTTATTTTCTGGCGGTGCTTTAAGTAAATTTTCTCTCTTTGCTATGAGTATTACCCCATACATTAATGCATCAATTATTATTCAGTTATTGACTGTAGTAGTACCTACCTTGGAGCAATGGTCCAAAGAAGGTGAAGAGGGACATAAGAAAATTACCAAGACGACCCGTTATTTGACTGTTGTCTTGGCATTTTTACAAGCTATTGGTATGTCTATTGGTCTTAAACAGGCCATTATTAATCCTAACGTTGTATCTATTCTTATTATTGCAATTACCTTAACAGCAGGAACTGTGTTTTTGATGTGGGTTGGTGAGCAGATAACTGCACATGGTGTGGGAAATGGTATATCACTTATTATTTTCGCAGGTATCGTAGCAGCTCTTCCTCAAAATTTAGGTAATATATATAACTATTTGCAAGCTGGCACAGTAAGTTATTTTAATGTGCTTGTTTTTGCAATCATTGCTCTTGCAATGATAGTATTTGTCATTGCTATTCAGCAAGGACAACGAAGAGTTCCAGTATCTTATGCAAAACGCATTGTGGGACGTAAAACATACGGTGGTCAGTCTACGCATATACCGCTTAAAGTAAATCAGGCCGGCGTTATTCCGATTATCTTCGCATCTTCAGTCTTGATGTTTCCTCCTACATTGGCACAGTTTGTTCAAACTCCATGGATAAAAACTGTAGCTGATTATTTCCAGTGGGGAACACCTTTTCAATCATCTGTATATGCACTTTTGATAATTTTCTTTACGTACTTTTACACAGCTGTTACATTTAAGATACCAGATCTCGCTGATAATTTGAAAAAATACGGTGGTTTTATTCCGGGAATTCATCCGGGACAAGCAACAGCAGATTATTTAGACCGTATTATGACCCGTATTACATTAGCGGGGGCATTTTTCCTTGCATTCATCGCAATTTTACCGACAGCGATAGCTGGTGCTACACATATTGAAGGTGTTCATTTTGGTGGTACTGCATTATTAATCGTTGTAGGGGTTGCACTTGACACAATGAAACAAATCGAATCAATGGTTGTAATGCGCCATTATGAAGGTTTTATGAAGTAAGGAGGATTTTTATGCACATCCTTTTAATGGGCCCTCCTGGTGCTGGTAAAGGTACACAGGCGGCTAGCTTAGTAAAAGAATTTAAAATTCCTCATATCTCTACAGGAGATATGTTCCGTGCAGCAGTAAAAGAAGGTACTGAACTTGGTAAACAAGCGAAAGCTTGCATGGATTCTGGTAAATTAGTTCCAGATGAAGTTACTATCGGTATCGTTAAAGAACGTTTATCTAAAGCTGACTGCAAAGAAGGATTTATTTTGGATGGTTTTCCTCGTACAGTAGATCAAGCTATTGCTTTAGATAAAATTTTAAAAGAATTGGGTTTAAAACTAAACTGTGCTTTAAATATTGCTGTTCCAGCAAGTGAATTGGTAAGAAGAGCAGTCGGACGTCGCATTTGTAAAAAGTGCGGTGGCACTTATCATGTAGAATTCAAGCCATCTAAGAAAGACGGAATTTGTGACGTGTGTGGCGGTGAACTTTATCAAAGAGCTGACGACAGCGAAGCAACAATGAATAATCGTCTTTCTGTTTATGAAGAACAGACAAAGCCTCTTATTTCTTATTATGAAAAAGAAGAACTTTACAAAGAAGTTGACGGCAGTCAGTCAATGGACAAAGTATTTCAAGACATTGTTGCAATTTTGCGCGGTTAATTGATAATATAATACGGTAATATATCTGTAAAAAAAGTGGAAAAAAATCGCTGATAATGATATATTTAAACGCTGTAATATGTTATAATTAATATTCGGGCAGTAAACAAAGTATATTTGTAGATATTTATATGTTTCTGCGGCAGATAACAATAATGTTGGGCATGGCATTGCTGTAAAAACGGATTACTGACAGGTTTAGGAATATCATGACATGATATTTAAACCTCAAAAAGTTTTCGGCCCAACTTAAGCTTTATTGAAGGAGAATTTCATGTCTAAGCAAGATGTAATTGAAGTTGAAGGCAAAGTATTAGAAGCTTTACCAAACGCAATGTTTAAAGTAGAGCTAGAAAACGGACACGTTGTATTAGCTCATGTTTCTGGTAAAATTCGCATGAATTTTATTCGCATCCTGCCAGGTGATAAAGTTACTATTGAACTTACGCCTTATGATTTGAGCAGAGGCCGTATCACTTACCGTTTTAAATAAGTCTAGTAAACTAGATGATATTATATAGCAATGTAAAAGGAGGTACATGCAGTGAAAGTTAGACCATCAGTAAAACCAATTTGTGAAAAATGTAAAGTTATTAAACGCAAAGGTCATGTAATGGTTATTTGCGAAAATCCTAAACATAAACAAAAACAGGGATAAGGAGGTGCTTAGTGTATGGCACGTATTGCCGGTGTAGATTTACCACGCGATAAACGAGTTGAAATTGCTTTAACATATATTTTTGGTATTGGTCTTAAAACTTCTCAGGGAATTTTAGCTGCTACAGGTATCAACCCTGATACTAGAGCACGCGATCTCACTGAAGATGAAGTTGCTAAATTACGTGATTATATCGATAAAAATCATCTTGTTGAAGGTGACTTACGTCGTGAAATCTCTTTAAATATTAAACGTCTTGTTGAAATCGGTTGCTATCGTGGAAGACGTCATCGTATGGGCTTGCCTGTACGTGGTCAGAATACGAAAAACAACGCACGTACTCGCAAAGGTCCTAAAAAGACTGTAATGGGTAAAAAAGGTTAATAAAGAAGGAGGTTTAATAAGTGGCAGCAAATAAATCATCTCGTCCAAAGAGAAAAGATCGTAAAAATGTCGAATACGGTGTAGCTCACATTCGTTCGACTTTCAATAATACAATTGTTACTATCACTGATAAAAATGGTAACGCATTGTCCTGGGCTAGTGCCGGTGGACTTGGTTTCAGAGGTTCCAGAAAAAGCACTCCATTTGCAGCACAGATGGCAGCAGAAGTTGCAGCTAAAGCAGCTATGGAACATGGTTTAAAACAGGTTGAAGTTTATGTAAAAGGTCCTGGTGCAGGTCGTGAAGCTGCAATCAGATCTTTACAGGCAACTGGTCTTGAAGTTAACATGATTAAAGATGTTACTCCAATTCCTCACAATGGTTGCCGTCCGCCTAAACGTAGAAGAGTATAATTAGGAGGTTGAAGTAGAAATATGGCTATTGACAGAGTTCCTTCTCTGAAAAGATGTCGCGCTCTCGGCTTAGAAACAGCTGTAGTTGGTCTTGCAAAAAGCTCCAAAAGACAGCCTAAACGTTCTGGCCGTAAAGTAAGCGAATACGGAATGCAGTTAAAAGAAAAACAAAAAGCTAAATTTATATATGGTGTATTAGAAAAACAGTTCAGAGCTTATTACGATAAAGCTAAAACTATGCCAGGCGTAACAGGTGAAAACTTACTTGGTCTTCTCGAACGCAGAATTGACAACGTTGTTTTCCGCTTAGGTCTTGCATCTACTCGTCGTCAGGCTCGTCAGCTCGTTTCCCATGGTCATATCACTGTAAATGGTAAACGTCTTGACATTCCATCTGCTTTAATTAAAGTTGGCGATGTAATCGGTGTTAAAGAAAAAAGCCGTGGTACTGCTTTATTCAAAGAAATTGCTGAAAGCAAAAATGCTTTGAGCGTACCTGCTTGGCTTACTGCTGATATCCAAAATCTTAGCGGTTCTGTTACAAGATTCCCTAACCGCGATGAAATCGATATCCCAGTTGATGAACAGGCGATTGTCGAATTGTACTCCAGATAATATGTCTGTGTTTTATAGCGCATAGAATAGGAGGTTATTTCAGATGATCGAAATCGAAAAGCCAAAGATTGAGATTGTGGAAATAAGTGAAGATAATCGTTATGGTAAATTTGTCTGTGAGCCTTTGGAACGCGGATATGGCACTACTTTAGGTAATAGCTTACGTCGTATTTTATTATCTTCTTTAGAGGGTGCTGCTATAACATCTATCAAAATTGATGGTGTGCTTCATGAATTTTCTACTATCCCAGGGGTTCGTGATGATGTGACAAACATTATCTTAAATTTAAAAGAATTGTGCTTAAAAATGCATGATGAAGAACCTCATATCATTCGCATAGATGTTTCTGGTGAAAAAGAAGTAACAGCAGCAGATATTATTACTGATGCTGATGTTGAAATTCTCAACAAAGATTTGCACATTGCTACTGTTGATGAAACTGGTTCTTTGAAAATGGAAATGGTAGTTGAACGTGGAAGAGGATATACTCCGGCTGATAAGAATAAAAAACCGGACCAAGTAATCGGTATTATTCCTATTGATTCCATCTTCTCTCCTATTCAAAGAGTTAATTACACAGTAAAAGATACTCGTGTTGGTAATGTTACTGACTACGATAAACTTACTTTAGAAGTTTGGACTGATGGTTCTATTAAACCTGAAGAAGCTGTAAGTAAGTCTGCTAGTATCTTAATTACTCATTTACGTCTTTTCCAGAATATGGGTGGTTCTGTAGAAGAAATCCCTACTGATGAAGGTATCTTCAACGATAGCGAAGAAGATAAAACTTCTAAAGTAATGGAAATGACAATAGAGGATCTTGATTTATCTGTACGTTCTTATAATTGCTTGAAGAGAGCTGAAATCAACACAGTTGCTGATTTAATGCAGAAAACTGAAGATGATATGATTAAGGTTAGAAATCTCGGTCGCAAATCTCTTGAAGAAGTTAAAAAGAAATTACAGGAATTGGGATTACAACTCGCTGATAAAGAATAACAAAGTTATTATATAATCGGTTATAATTTCTAAATCTAGGAAAGGATAGGTTGCTAAATGGGTTATAGTAAATTAGGTCGTAATTCTAGTGCACGCAAAGCATTATTCCGCAGTGTATTAGTTTCCCTTTTTAAACATGAACGCATTGAAACTACTGAAGCTAAGGCTAAAGAAATCAGCGGTCTTGCTGAAAAACTTATTACCCTTGCTAAACGTGGTGATTTAAGCGCTCGCCGTCAGGCTATTGCTGAAATCGTTGATGAAGCTGCAGTTAAAAAATTATTTGATGAAATTGCTCCTAAATACAGCGAACGCAATGGTGGTTACACTCGTATCCTTAAATTAGGCGCTCGTCGTGGTGACGCTGCTCCTATGGCTCTTCTCGAGCTTGTAAAATAATTAGTCTTTGAAATTAAATACTTTATCTAGTAAATGAGATTTATGTTTGTTTACTAGATAATTTATTTGCGTTGACAATTATAAATGATATAATAAGAACTGTGATTTTCACGGTTCTTATTTTTTTATGTAATTTTACAGGTGATGATTTTGGAATTTATAAAAGTTAAAAACTTAACGCATATTTTTAAGACTACAGATGATAGTAATGGCGATACGAAGATAAAAGAAGAAAAGGCTTTAGATGATATCAATTTAAGTATTGATAATGGAGAATTTATCGCTATCATCGGGGTAAATGGTTCTGGTAAATCTACTTTGGCAAAGCATTTTAATGGATTGTTGTTGCCGACAAGTGGTAGTTGTTTTGTGGATGGTATAGAAGTTTGTGACAATGAAGATATTTGGAAGGTTCGCCAAAAGGTGAGCATGGTATTTCAAAATCCAGATAATCAAATTATCGCTACTGTTGTTGAAGATGATGTGGCTTTTGGCCCTGAAAATATGGGGCTTAGTCGAGAGGAAATTCACGAGCGTGTGGAGTTTGCATTGAAGTCTTTACATATAGAGCATTTGCGAAAATTTGCTCCGCATTTGTTGAGCGGTGGACAAAAACAATTAACAGCTATTGCTGGGGCGATAGCTATGCGTACAAATTGTCTCGTATTAGATGAGCCTACAGCAATGCTAGACCCGCAAGGTCGAAAAGCTGTGATGAAGGCTTTATTGGAACTTCATGAAAAATATAATATGACGATAATCATGATAACGCATTTTATGGAAGAGGCTGTGAAGGCAGAGCGTATTATCGTCATGGATAAAGGGAAAATAATTCAGGACGGGAGCGTTTTGAAAGTCTTTAAAGAAAAAGAAAAACTAAGAGATATTGGACTTGAAGTTCCCGTTGCTGTAGATATAGCAGATGGACTTCGCAAAAAGGGTTTAAATTTAGCTGAAGATATTTTTGACGTGGAGTCTTTGGCAGATGAATTAAATCGCATAGCAAATATGGATTAATTTATTGTTTAGATAAATTTGATGTGGTGATAAAATGTCGATAGAAATAAATAATGTATCGTACACTTATATGGAAAAGACACCTTATGAAAAAAAGGCTTTAAAAAATATTTCTTTGAAGATAAATGAAGGTGAATTTGTCGCTATTGCAGGTCATACAGGTTCGGGAAAATCTACGCTCATGCAACATATCAATGGCTTGATTAAACCGAGCGAAGGTAGTGTAATAGTGGATGGCGTAAATATAAATGAAAAAAAATCTAAGGAAAGTTTGATAGCTAGGCGAAAAGTGGGATTGGTATTCCAATATCCTGAACAGCAATTATTTGAAGAAACTATTTATGCAGATATTGCTTTTGGGCCTAAAAATTTTGGGCTTAGTGAAGAGGAAATAGCTAAGCGAGTTCAAAATAGTATGCGTTTTGTCGAACTTGATTATGAATTGTACAAGGATAAATCGCCTTTTCAGCTGAGCGGTGGTCAAATGCGTAGAGTTGCTATAGCAGGAATTATGGCACTTTCGCCTAAGTATTTAGTTTTAGATGAGCCGACAGCAGGTTTAGACCCTAGGCTTAAAAAAATACTTTTGAGCAAGATAAAAAATTTGCATGATAGAGAAAAGTTGACGATTATCATGGTTTCGCACAATATGGACGATATAGCTCAGCTTGCTGACAAAGTGGCAGTGTTAAATCAAGGTGAATTAAAGATTTACGATGAGCCGAAAAAAGTTTTTGCTCAGCGAGATATCATAAAAAATGCAGGGCTTTTAGAGCCGGAGGTAATGCAACTTTTGCAGGTGATAAAAGATAAAGGTTTAGATGTGGATATAAATGCTTTAAATGAAAAAGAGGCTTTAAAAAATATCTGTAAGGCTTTAAAAGGGCGAGGTGTGAAAATACAATGTTAGCCGATATAAAGATAGGACAATATTTTCCTGCTACTTCATTTGTCCATGAATTGGACGCTAGATTTAAAATTGTAGCACTCCTAGTGCTTATCATCAGCATATTCATACTCGATTCACAGCTAGATTATGCAGTTTGGACTTTGTTGATTTTTTGTTTGATGTTTTCATCTAAGATACCGCTTAAGATGTTTTTTACTTCAATAAAGCCGATTATTTGGATTATATTATTTACTTTTGTCTTGCATTTATTTAGTGGCAGTGGTGAAGAAATTATATCGTTTGGCTTTTTGAGCATAACGTATCAAGGAGTATCGCAGGGGATTTTTGTCTGCTTGCGTTTGTTTTTATTGATGTTTGGAGCATCGCTACTTACGTTTACAACTCCACCATTAGTTTTATCTGATGCTTTGGAGGACTTGATGTTGCCACTTAAAAAAGTAGGTGTGCCTGCTCATGAGCTTGCGATGATGATGACGATAGCTCTTCGCTTTATCCCTACGCTTTTAGAAGAAACGGATAAAATAATCAAAGCTCAACAATCTCGTGGTGCAGATTTTACTACAGGAAATATTTTTGTGCGAATGAAAGCTATTATGCCGATTTTAATTCCACTGTTTATCAGTGCTTTTCGCCGTGCTGATGATTTGGCAATGGCTATGGAGGCTAGATGCTACAATGGCGGTGTGGGCAGAACTCGCTTAAAAGAACTTCGCTTTGGCAAAAGAGATTATATTGCTACAATAGTTTTAGTGGGAATTATTTTGATTTTAGCAGGAATAAAATTTATTTTTCCGCAGTTAATTTTATTTAATTTGGGGTAAAGTGTAAGCTATGAAACCTGAACATAAAGAGATGATGAAAAAGCGAAAACGCAATATTGTATTGACACTAACTTATGATGGAACAAATTACCATGGATTTCAGCGTCAAAATAAAGTTATAGCTGTGCAAAATGTGCTAGAAAAGGCATTGTCAAAATTGTGTGGGGACAGCATTGAATTGGCAGCCGCAGGAAGAACAGATTCGGGCGTTCATGCGTGCGAGCAAGTCGTAAATTTTTTTACAGACGGCACTATTCCGCTTGCAAATATCGTATATGCAGGAAATCGCTTGTTGCCTGAGGATATTGTACTCTTAGAGGCTAAAGAGGCAGATAAAGATTTTAGTGCATTACACTGCGTAAAGTCTAAGATTTATATTTATAAAGTACATCAATCGAAATTACCTAGCCCTTTTTTAGCTAGATATGCTTGGCAAGTAAACAAAATGCTCAATTTAGAGAATATGCAAAAAGCGTTAAAATACATTGAAGGTGAACATGATTTTTCCTCTTTTCGCTCTGTAGGCGGAAATGATACTTCGCCGGTTAGAGAAATTTATGAGGCTTCCTGTAGACAAGAAGGCGATATGTATATATTTAAATTTTGGGGCAGTGGATTTTTGTATCACATGGTGCGAAATATCATGGGACTTGTGGTGAATATTGGGCTTGGCAGAGTTGATGAAAGCCAAATGCCAAAGATTATCGAGGCAAAAAATAGAGCCTTAGCGGGGCAAATGGCACCAGCTAATGGCTTGTATTTATGGAAAGTTTTTTATTAAAATTGAATTATAAATAAAATAAAAAGAGAAGTTACTATTAGGTGTAACTTCTTTTTTGTTATTTATCTATTTTGATTGAATTGCTCATATAAGGTTGTTTGCCAGATAATATATTATCATAAAAATTTTGTTTCCAGTTAATGTAATTTACAGATTCGTTTAATTTGGCTATAGAAGAAAGCAGTTCTTGTCGATATTCAAGAGAACGAGTATTTGAATTATGAAAGAAACTATGCACTATTAAAAAATAGTACTAATTATAAACTTTTAAATTCAAATATGGCACAGCAAATCTTAAAAGAAGTAGACGGCATGTTTAAGTCTTTTTTGGATTGGTTAAATTAGCTAAAAAAGTATTAATTAAAGTGCCACCTATTTTGTTAAATAAGAACATAAAAGAGATACGGATTATACTTAAAGCAAAAGATAGGTTCTTTGAAATTTAGTATTGCTATGAAGCAACAGAAACTCAAAGAAATTTAGATAAGAAAAAAGCACTAGCAATAGATTTGGGTATAGATAATTTAGCAACCTGTGTTACAAATAATGGAAAATCTTTCATTGTTGATGGTTGCCGTTTAAAATCTATAAATCAATGGTATAACAAGCAAAATGCACGTTTGCAATTTATAAAAAACGAACAAAAACTACAAAAAAGAATAATAAAAGATGTAAATGGGGCATTAAATATTTTAAGAAAAAGTAAAGTTGTGAGTTTAGATACTCTATATCATAGAGGCGAAGTGGACACGCCTATAAGAATAAGGATAGCATAAAATTATTAAACTTCTTAAATAGATAATATAGTCTTAGAAGTGCTCACTTCTAAGCTTTAGCGTAAGTGAGAGTAGTTCACTGTTAAATAGTATATCGGTAGAATTTAAATTGAAAGATATTGAAAGATTAAAAGGCGAGGGTGTTCATTTAGTTTATAGTGTAAAAAATGCCTATTGAAAATATGCTCAATAGGCATTTGCTTAAATCTATAATAAGTATTTATCTTTTTTTATATTTAAGATTATAATTTAGCTAGAAGCTTTATAAATAGATGATGTCGAAAGGTTGAGGAGAGATGATGAATAAATACATTCGTAAGTTAATTGTACTGTCTGCTATTTCTTGTATATCTTTTAGTGGTATGCAAATTTCGGAAGCTAGAGTGAATCCATATTCTAATGTAGAAGTGATGCATTTATCTGATGAAGCTAAAGCGGATTATATTGATAAGAAAATGGATACATATTTTAATTCTGCTAAGGTAGCGTTAAATGATGAATACGTAGTTCCAGAAGGTTGGTCGCAGGAAAAATTATCCTTTAACGGTGTAGCTGTAGAAAAATATACAGCTAATAATTCTCGTAGCGACCGTATTTTGTTGTTTATGCATGGTGGTGGATATGTAGGCGGATTGAATAATCGCTATCGTGATTGGGCAATTCATCATGCAGAGCTTGCAGGCAATGCTACTTTATTAGTAGTTGATTATCGCATTGCACCAAAGCATTTATATCCTTCAGCACTAGAAGATGCAGTAAATGCTTATAAGGGAATCTTGAGTGCAGGTTATAATCCAAGTAATATGGTTTTAATGGGTGATTCGGCAGGTGGAAATTTATCTTTATCTTTGGCTGTGTACTTAAAAGACCACGATATAGCACAACCAAAAGCTACTGTACTTATTTCCCCGTGGACATATTTAGGAAATGAGTTGCCTTCACACAAAAATAATTTAGAAAAAGACAAGATATTGGGAACTGCAAATAAAGCTTTAGTTGGCGAAATTAAAGACTCTACTTATGGCAAGGGAAAAGATAAATCTGACCCTTATTTATCCCCTGCTTATGCTGATTTAGAAGGTGTATCGCCGATATTGATTATAGCAGGTGGCGATGAATTATTATTAGATGATACAGCATTAATATCTGCTCATGCTAAAGCTAGTAATGTGAAAGTAATAGAAAAAATATATCCTAAGATGTCGCACGATTGGAGTATTTTATTGCCAGAGTTACCTGAATCAAAGGATATGGATAAAGCTATAGCAGATTTTATAGATGAAAATCTATAAATATAAAAATGCCAAGAACAATGCAATTTGCATATTCTTGGCATTTTTTATTTAAACATATTATTTTTAAAGAGGCAAGTTGATTAATTAGAAGCCTGCTTTTGCTAGATTTTCACGTCCTCGTTTTGCGATTGGAAGTGGAATATCGAAGGATTTTACAGGGAATAAGTCTTGTTCAACTACTACCCAGCCATCATAGCCTTTTTCTTCCAATGCTTTGTGGAGTTCTTCAAGATTGATTGTGCCGTTACCAGGTTCTGTCATGATATTTTCTGTAACAGCTTTAGCAAAGGACCATTTTTCTTTGTCCATTTGTTTTTTTACTGCTAAATCGCAATCTTTTACATGGATATATGGAATTCTATCTGCGTGTTTGCGATAGAAGGAGATAGGTTCGCCACCGCCGTATACATGATGACCTGTATCTAAGCATAATTGAACGTTAGTATCAGTCAATAATCTTTCGATTTGTGCTTCTGTTTGAACGTGGCAGTCTACATGTGGGTGGAATGTTCCGATAAGGCCGTATTTTGCTACATGGTCAGCTGCACGCTGTACATTTTTGCAATAAGTTGCCCACTGTGCATCAGAAAGTTCAGTTTCCATTACAAATTCGCCTGTTTCAAGGTCAGTATACATAGCAGGGAGCAATACAATGTATTTTGCTTCTGGGAAATCTTTTAAAAGTGTTGCGATTTCGTCAATAGCAGTTTGAAAAAAACGTTGTCGGATGAGTAGGGTGTGTCGCTTTGCGACGCACGCGGTTTTAAAATTTTGCAGCAGCGCAGGACGGGTCTTGACCCACCACCGAATGCCGACGCTTAGGCACAACGGGTAGGGCGCCAACCTGAAAAAGGCCGTCTGAAACCCGCCTGCACCACACAC
>Cebus_capucinus_imitator_PRJNA485217_SSR105__coassemble_291_pt1 | contig 26534 bp, 28 predicted proteins | sample Cebus_capucinus_imitator_PRJNA485217_SSR105__metabat2_high_PE_005 | metagenome-assembled genome bin Cebus_capucinus_imitator_PRJNA485217_SSR105 | reverse complement strand
GTTGGAACAATGTTTGCTTGTTTATACAGTAAAAAATGAACTAGCACAATGAGTAAATCTTATATAAAATATTATAATACAAAACGGATAAAAATTAAACTAAAAGGACTTAGCCCTGTGGAATACAGAACCAAGTCCCAATTAGTAGCTTAATTAATATGTCCAATATTTTGGGTGCATATCATATATTAGAATTCATAAGATGAGGCTTTAATTTTTATTTTGCGATTGCTTCGGCTAGAACTTTTGATTCTTCAGCACTTAAAGGATAACTAGAAACACCTTCTACAACGGGTTTTACATAAGTACAAGAATCTTGGCGACCAAATATCGAGGAAAAAATAAGTCCTGTATTATTGCCGTCGAGCATTGCAACGGCATAGCTTAAATCGCCACCCATATCGCTGAACGCACAAAAGCGATGTATAGCTACTTTTTGAATGGATTTTTCAAAGAGAGATTTAATTTCTTTGTAATCTGCATCTATTTAATTATTTTTTACGATAAGTTCATTCATTGTGGCAATATTATCTGCTATTACATCTTCTAAATTTTCTCCAGTAGCACCATTTAATAATGATTTATAGCGTTTTTTAGCACTGTTTAATTTATTCATCATCACGAGCGATAAAATTATGAGTGCTATCAATAAGATGACCATTACTGACAAAATAACAGCGAGATTATTTTGTGCAAATTGATTTAATACTGTTATATCCATGAAAATCCTCCTACAAAATTTATCCATAAAATTTTCACTAAAAAAGACTGTTTCAAATGAAACAGTCTTTAATTTTTTTTATTATACCATTCATTAAACGCTAAAATCAATTATTTTTCTAGGTCGAGATGTAGGCACCAATTCTTCATCTTTGAGAAAAATTTCTAGTAGACGTTCTAAATCTGCCTCGGAATAAAATTCTATCTCAATGCAAGATTTTTTCTTGCCCTGCTTTATATTGACATTTGTACCTAAAACTTGTTTTAGTTTTTCTTTGGCACTTTTTACATAGATTTCTTCTTGAGCTTTACGTTGAATTGTTTCTAAACTAGCTGTGTCACTCAATACTTTTTTGACTAGAGCTTCAGCTTTTCTTGCAGATAATTCACGTTCAACGATTAGCTTGGCAATTTCTAATTGAAGTTTTGCATCTGTCAGTGCTAATAATGGTTTGGCTTGTCCCATATTTAATTTTTTGTCAATAATCATAGCTTGAACAGCTTTACTTAGCTTTAAAAGGCGAAGGAAATTTGCTATATGCGAACGGCTTTTGGATACCTTTTGAGATAGTTCATCTTGCGTCATGGAAAAATTGTCGATTAGCGTTTGATAAGCTCTTGCCTCTTCAAGGGCATTTAAGTCGCTTCGCTGTAGATTTTCAATCAGTGCAATTTGTGCCGTCTTTTTATCATCATAGTCTTTTAAAATCACCGGAACTTCAAGAAGTCCTGCCATTTTAGCAGCACGAAGGCGTCTTTCGCCGGCAATTAATTCAAATTCATCCTTTTCATTGATTCTGACGATTAGTGGCTCGATGATACCGTATTCTTTTATAGACTTTGCAAGTTCGCCTAATTCTTCAATGGGAAATACTTGTCTTGGTTGAAATGGATTGGGTAAAATTTCTTTGATTTTTAAATGCTCCATAAATATATACTCTATCCTTTGCTCAAAAATATATTCAATTAATTATTAATTTATTATTTTAACATAGAAATCAAATTGAGAAAATATATCTTAGTTTTAATAGCTTATGGTAGAATATTATTTTTTTGCAGATTTTCTTTGTATTCACAACCCCATTTATCCATAGCAGTTAATATAGGCTTTAGGCTATAGCCTGTTTTGGTTAATGTATATTCTACTTTTGGAGGAATTTCTGGATAAACTGTTCGTATTAATAATCCTTGTTTTTCCATAGTGCGAAGATTGGCAGTTAATACTTTTTGAGAGATATTTCCCACAGAGCGTTTTAATTCTCCAAATCTTTTTGTTCCACTTAATAAATCGCGTATGATTAATACTTTCCAACGATTACTTATTAATTTTAATGTCATTTCTACTGAACAAGCTGGTAGATTAGACCATAGTTTATTTTCCATGAATCTAGCCCCTTTGTAATAGTTTCTATTTGGTACCTATAGCACAATAAAGTGCGTACTTTAATTAGTTTTATTATCGTTGTATTATAATATCATAATTTGCAAATACAACAAAGTAAAGGTAGGTAATTTTTATGCAAATAGGTGTTATTTGTGCTAATGGAAAAGCAGGGCAATTAATTGTAAAAGAAGCAGTAGATAGAAAACTTAATGTTACTGCAGTTGTACGTAGCGAAAATAAATCTGTAGCTAAAAATATTATACAAAAAAATCTTTTTGATTTAACTAAAGATGATGTAGCTAATTTTGATGTAATTATTGATGCCTTTGGTACTTGGAATGAAGAAACCTTGCCACAACATAGTACATCTTTAAATCATTTATGCGATATTGTAGCTGGGACAAATACAAGACTTTTGGTAGTTGGTGGTGCAGGTAGTTTATATTTAAATAAAGAGCATACTGTACGATTAATGGACAATCCAAATTTTCCTGAAAGCTATAAACCACTTGCAGATAATATGGCTAAAGCTTTAAACCAACTTCACAATAGAGATGATGTAAATTGGACGTATATTAGCCCTGCTGGAGATTTTAGAGCTGATGGGATAAGAACAGGGCGATATGTATTAGGTAAAGAAGAATTGATTTTAAATTCTAAAGGTGAAAGTAGTATCTCTTATGCAGATTATGCAATAGCTATGATTGACGAAGCTATTAGTGGCAAGCATATCAAGCAAAGAATATCAGTAGTAAGTGAATAGAAAAAAAGGCATGAATATGATTTCATGCCTTTTTTTATTTGCAGTTTAGTTTAATGATAGGAGAAACCTTTGCCATTTACTTCAGAAGCATTAGAAATGATAAAAAATGCTTGTTTGTCGATATTTAAGGCGATTTCTTTTATCTTGCTAAGCTGAGTTAAATTTACAACAATGTAGAGAATTTTTTTTCGCTTGTGCGTATAGCCACCTTCGCCGTCGATTAAGGTAACACCTCGCCCTAGCTCTAGCATGATGAGACCGGCTATCTGTTCTGATTTATTGGATATTATCATTATGGATTTTCGCTTATTAAAACCTGTAACGATTCTGTTATCAACTTCGCCCATGATGTACATATAGATGAGCGTATAGACTGCTGTTTCAAAGTTGAATAAAAATAGACCGCAAAGCACAATAATGCAGTTTAAAGCGAAAATCATAGTGCCGATATTGTAGGAATACAATTTGCGAATTAAAGCTGCAATTACATCAGCTCCGCCTGTGTTGGAATTTGCTCGTAAGATAAAGCCAAAGCCAATGCCGGAGATTACACCAGCTACGATTGCAGATAGCATAGGGTTGTTGTGAAGTGGTGTATAAGGTGATAAAAATGATGTTAAGTCAATGAATACAGAATACAAACCCATGCCTAAAATCGTGTTGAAAAAATATAATTTGCCAAAGAATCTATAGGCAATGTACAAGATAGGAATGTTAAAGAAAATGTTTTGAATACCGATAGGTAAATCGAATAAGTAGTGCAAAATAATGGCAATACCTGTTATTCCGCCAGATAAAAAGTGATTTGGAATCAAAAATAAATTACAGGAAATAGCGGCTATTAAAGCTCCAAATACCACCATAGCATATTGAATAATATATCTTTTCATATTGTACCTCAAAAATTTTTAAGTGCGATATAGTTTAATAGATATTGTTTTTATATCGCACTTTTAGTTGAATATTTTATAGAACGAATTTTTCTAATGCGTAAGCAATGCCGTCATCATCGCAGTCTTTGGTGATGAACTGTGCGATATTTTTTACCTCATCAATAGCATTATCCATTGCAATGCCCAAGCCTGCGTATTTTATCATGGTCAAGTCATTGTCCCCATCGCCTGCTGCCATGATTTCCTCTTGTGAGATATTTAGATACTCGGCTAATTTGCGAAGACCTACAGATTTTGTAATGCCAGCAGGGGTGATGTCCATGGTATAGCCTGTGTTTTGTTGAAGACCTATTAAATTGCCAAACTTCTCTTCAATTTTATTATAAGCGATTTTGATATTTCCACCGTAATCGCAGACTACAAGTTGTGTAACATTTTGCAGATAATTTTTATAATTATCGCCCACGCCTACGATATTCATTCCCTTTGTAGTTTTATATGCAGGAAACATATTATCATCTACATAGCGAACGTAAATCGTATCTTTTATGTACCAGCGAATGTACCAATTATTTTCGTAGCACATTTCAATTAGAGCTTGAATGATATCTTCTGGAAAATGTGCTTCAAAGATGGTTGTATTGCCGTCTAAAGATTTTACAACGCCACCATTGCAAGAAATTACAGGACAATTCATGCCGACTTCTTTGGCAAAGTACGAAGCTGATATAGGCATACGACCTGTGGCAATTGTTACATACACACCTTTTTCTATGGCTTTGTTAATAGCTTCTTTGTTTTTTGCTGAAACGAGTTTTTGTCGATTTAAAAGCGTACCGTCCATATCTACTGCGACCAATTTTATTTCCATTTTACGTCTCTCCTTTATCTAAATCGTTTAAGTTCCAAATCAACGAACAATTTGCTTTAGCTAGAGCAGTTATTATAGATTTTGGTGGCATTTTAGTTGTCAAAACCATATCCACTTCGTTTAAATTGCCAAATTTAAATGACGGTTGCAGTAAAAATTTTCCTGAATCGGCTATTACGCACACGATTGACGAATTTTTGATGACAGCTTGCATGATAGTTGCGTCCTCGCTGTCTACGGTGTAAAATCCGTCCTCGGTAATACTCAAAGCACCTAAAAAGGCAATGTCAAAGTGAATATTATCTAATGCGGAAAGTGTTTCTCCTCCGTAAAGATAGCGGTTTATAGAATTGAATTTTCCGCCCAATAAATGCAGGTCTACACTTTTGTTGCTCTTTAAATGTTCGATGATATCTATGGAAGTGCTATAGATAGTTGTCTTTGATTTAATGTATTTGCAAATGCATTGAATCGTCGTAGAGGTATCTAAAAAGCATACAGAATTTTTTTTGATATAAGCAGCTGCCATTTTTCCTAGCTGTTCTTTTTTATCCTTGCGATAGTTGGCACGTTCTTTATAGCTTGGAACGATATGTACTGTAGGCAAAATAATTCCACCGTGAGTGCGAAGGGCAACGCCTTCATTTACTAGGCAGATGATATCTCGCCTTGCCGTATCTCGAGATATCGAAAACTTATCCATGATTTGCTGTTTAGATAAACTTTTGTTGGCTTTTAAGAGCTGAAATATTTGATACAAACGCTCCTCTTGGTACATTAATTTCACCGCCTTATTTTATTTTCATCTAAAATTTTAAGCACTTATAAGCAATAAGTCAATGAAATATGGATATTATTTGCGTTAAATTTTGCAAGAATTTTGTACTAGGATTTGCTAATATATTGTATGATAAAATAAATAATTTTTTTGAGGTGAATACAATGAAAAAAGTTTTGACGATTGCCGGTTCTGATTGTAGCGGTGGAGCAGGTATTCAAGCTGATATTAAGACGATTACAGCACATAAAATGTACGCTATGAGTGCGATTACCGCTCTTACGGCTCAAAATACCATGGGCGTTAGTGGAATTTTAGATGCTGGTGCAGATTTTGTGGGAATGCAACTCGATAGTATCTTTCAAGATATCTATCCTGACGCAGTGAAGATTGGCATGGTATCAAATGCAGATATCATCAATATGATAGCGAAAAAATTAAAGGAGTATAAAGCTGTAAATATCGTTGCTGACCCTGTAATGGTAGCTACCTCTGGCAGTAAATTATTGCAAGAAGAGGCGATAAATGCTCTCGTTGAAAATCTTTTGCCACTTGCTCGAGTGATTACTCCTAATTTGGCAGAGGCAGAAGTGTTATGTGATTTTAAAATAAATTCTAAAGCAGATTATATAAGAGCTGCTGAAGTTATTGCCCAAAAAATTCCTACAGCTATTTTGATAAAAGGCGGTCATTTAGAAGATTGTTCCGATGATTTGCTTTGGGAAAATGGAAATATTCATTGGTTCTGTGGCGAACGCGTGAACAATAACAATACTCATGGCACAGGTTGCACACTTTCTTCTGCCATTGCCTCCAATTTAGCGGGCGGATATGATTTGGCAAGTAGCATTAAAAATGCTAAAGATTATATCACAGGAGCTTTGAAGGCGAATTTGAATTTAGGAAAAGGCAGTGGTCCTTTAAATCATATGTATAATTTGTGAGTTAAAAAAGATATTAGATAAGATAAAATGGATAATAATTTAACAAGACAAAAAAATTTATTGCTAGTAATTGTAACTTTATTTTGGTTTGCCCAATACGTATACGTGCCGTTTCAAACGCCTTACTTGCTCACCATGCAAGTTTCTTCTAGCATGGTAGGAATCATTATGGGCGTTTATGGTTTTTCACAAATGGCACTTAGAATGCCTGTAGGCGTTATGGCAGATTTGAATGGTCGCCATAAACTATTTATTATGACAGGTGTATTAGCGTCAGGGCTTGCATCAGTTTTTCGCATTGTATTATCGCCGGAAGAAGGTTTTTTGCTTGGCAATATTTTGTCAGGCTTTGCTTCAGCGATGTGGATTTCCTTCATGGTGCTTTATGCTAGTTATTTTGCTAAAGAGCAAATGCAAAAAGCTATGGGATTGATTGTAGCTTCAAACAATATCGGCATTTTAGGTGGATTTGTTGTAAGTACACTTTTTTACGATAGCTTTGGTATGCATTTTCTCTGCCTGTTGAGCATTATAAGTGGTATTTTAGCTATAATCTTGAGCGTATTTATCAAAGAAACACCTAAAGAGAAAAAAATTGTGCCAAAGATAAGCTCTTTGATTAAAGTTTATTTAGATAAGCGATTGATTTTCTTTGCTGTATTGATTTTGATTCAGCAGGGAATAATGATGGCAACTTCAATGAGTTTTACCATGCAAGTTGCCTACAATTTAAATGCTAATGCTTGGCAAATTGGCTTATTGTCGATTATATTTATTGTTTCGGCTGTAATAGCTTCTTATTTTGCGTCGTCTGAATTTGCTCAAAGGCAGGGTGCAAAGTTTTGGATACCTGCGATTATGTTTGCATTAGCTGTGTACTGCTTTGCTGTGCCAAATATAACAGTCGTGAATATTTTAATCGCTGTGCAGATTTTATCGGGTATCAGTTCAGGTGTGCTGTTTTCTTTTTGCACGACAGAAGCACTTAGAAATGTTCCCATGGAAAAACGCTCTACAGCTATGGGATATTTTCAGGCTATTTACGCTGTCGGTATGACTCTTATGCCGATTATCGCAGGATTTATGTCGCAAAATTACGGCTTAACCACAGCTTTTTATAGCGAGGGCGTAACTGCACTCGTTGGCACAGTAGCTGCTATATTGTTTTTTAGAAGAAGTGTCAAATAATTTGAGGTTATTTTAAGCATAAGATAAAAGAGAAAAAGTTAATATTGACCTATTTTGCAGATACTAAAAACTCTATGCACTATATTTCTTTTATGATATATTATGTTTCAGTCAAAATATTTGTAGGAGGAATTTAAAATTGAAAAAATCTCGTTTTAGTTTGCCCATTGCTTTATTAATTCTGTTGAGTTTTGTTTTAGGCACTAGCGAATTTATCATTATTGGCATATTGCCAAATATTGCAGAAGGTATTGATTGTTCATTGGTAATGGCGGGCAATTTAATTTCGCTATTTGCTCTATTTTATGCAATCGGCACGCCGTTTATCACTGCATTTGTAGGACGCTACAACCGCTATTATACGCTCACTATTTTGCTTGGTATTTTTATCGTGGGCAACATTTTGTGCGGTTTTGCTCCTAATTACACTACTTTATTGATTTCTCGCATAGTCATTGCGATTGTTTCAGGAACGCTTGTCGCTATAGCGATGACTTTTCCAAATGATTTAGTGGAAGCAAAAGACCGTCCTACGGTAATCAGTTGGATTTTTTCTGGTTTTAGCATTGCTACGGTTTTTGGTGTGCCTATCGGCACGATTATCACTCAAGTTTTTGACTGGAGAACGACCTTTTTCGTTTTATCAGCTTTTAGCGTAATTTTGCTGATATCTTTATGGAAGTATTTGCCAAATGTCGGCTCGGGCAAAAAATCGAATTTAGTAGAACAGTTTGCGCTGTTTAAAAGCAGTCGAATAAATTTAGGCATGTTGATTATCATCTGTGGTGCAGCGGGAACTTATGCTGTCTACACTTATATAACACCTATTTTGCAAAACAGTTTGCACATTGCAAATGCTAATATCAGCATTATTTTAGGCTTATTCGGTGCTTGCACAATCGTAAGCAATTTAGGCTCGGGCAAAGTGGCAACAATGGGTGGCATTAGAAAATTGCCTATCATCTATATGTTGCAGATTATAACTTTGGCGATAATACCATTTACAGTTAATTATCTAGTTTTGGGCATAGCAAATATTTTATTCATCGGTGTTATCATCTATTTGCACAATGCATCTGTTCAGATACATTTTTTAAAAACTGCTTCTTTAGAAAAGCCTGAAGCTATCACTTTGGCTTCGAGCTTAAATCCGATATCCTTTAATATCGGCATTGCCCTTGGTTCTGCTTGTGGCAGTGGTATTATTTCTGTGGTCGATATGCCGTATGTGGGTTTTGGCGGAGCGATTTTCGTAATCATAGCATTACTGTTCAATTTAAAATTGCTAAATATCATGTCAGATTTAAAACACAGACCCGTTTTGCATTTTAAACTAAAACATCAGTGAACTACTCTCACTTACGCTAAAGCTTAGAAGTAAGAGATGAATGCTCTATTTTTGATAAAAAATATCTAAAAAGCGAAGCTATAATATATAGCTTCGCTTTTTAGATTATTTTAAAGATGAACCTATGCGGTCTGTTTCTAAAATCGCATTGATGAATTTTTCTTCAGTCGCTTCGCCTGGAACGTAGTTCCATTCAACTACGCTAGAAGCTTTTTTGGCGATAATTGCTAAATCGTCTGTAGTGATGTCAAGTTCTTTCAATGTTGTTGGAAGGCCAATAGACTTATTGAACTGCATTATTCTATCACGCAACTGAATTTGATTATCGTAGGTTAAAAGGCACAATACGCCAAAGGAGACTATTTCCCCATGAAGGTGTTTTTCGCAAGCAGAAATGAGTGAAGCTCCGTAGTACACGCAATGAGCAAGCGAACTATTGTAGTAATAATTATCTTTTGGGTCAGGTTGATTTTCATGCGTAGCAAAGTTTGATACCATTCCTGTGGAGATTACAATAGCTAAAGCTACTTGTTCTAGTTCAAAAGAAGGGATTTTGTCGTGGCAGTCTTGCAGTGCTTTTTTGCCGTAAGTTAAAAGTGGTTCTGTGCAAATTCTAGCAATGCATTGTCCCATCTGTGGAGTATGGTACATTTTTTTATCTCTACTAGCGAATAATACTTCGCATTCTTTGGAAAGAGCGTCGCCTATTCCTGCCCAGAGTAATTGCTCTGGAGAATCTGCAATGATTTTAGTATTTACAAAGGTATGGTAAGACGGAGCTTTCATGTAGTAGTATTCTTTAAATGAACCGTCTTGATTGTAGATAACTGCTATCGCCGTACAACCTGCACAGTTAGAGGCAAGCGTTGGAAAAGTAAACAGTGGTTTATCTATCATATCAGCAAGCGTTTTTACTGTGTCACAAGCTCTACCACCACCCACAGCAAATATCATATCAGCTTTTTGAAGAAGTGGATTTTCTTTGAGCATTTGAACATTTTCCATGGTAGAGTTGCCACCGTACCAAACGAAATCTAAAATTTCCACATTGCTATCTTTAAGGGCAGATAAAAGCTCAGGTTTTGCTTTTTCCATGGCGATTTTACCGCCGATTACTAGAGCCGTTTTACCATACTTTCTCGTTACAAAAGGAATTTCTTTGTAACAATCATCACCCACGCTATAACTTGGAAGAAATATACTATAACTTGACATCTTAAAAGACTCCTTTTGTAGTTAGTTTTATAATTAGTGATTGAGTAATTCTTTTGTGAGTTCTACTGCTTCTACGCCGTCAGCTGCATAAGCATCTGCTCCGACATTATCTGCGTATTCTTTAGTAACAACGGCACCGCCAATCATTACTTTTACTTTAAATTCGCTTTTTTTCAGTGCGGCAATAACTTTATCTATTTGAGTGATTGTTGTAGTCATCAAGGAACATAATCCTATCATGTCAGCATTGTTTTCTTTAGCGACACGGATTATTTCTTCTTTATCTACATCTTTTCCTAAGTCGATGACTTTGTAGCCATTGTTTTCTAAGAGTGCGGCAACGATATTTTTTCCAAGGTCGTGAATATCACCTTTTACTGTAGCGATGACGATTGTACCTTTATTGCTCACGCTGTCTGCAGGAATTTTTTCCTTGATTTTTAAGAAGGCTTCACGCATGGCTTCGGCAGAGAGCATAACTTGTGGCAGGAAGATTTTCTTTGCACCAAAATCTTTGCCCACGACATTCATAGCACTGCTGAGAGCTTTATCTGTGATTTCATTTGGCTGGTGGTCGATGAGTGCCTGTTCTACCATTGCAGAAATAGATTCTTTTTCACCGCTGATGATGGCATTTTTGATATCTTCGATGATATCGCCTGTTGAAGAAACTGTTTTAGCTTTTGCCACTGGAATATTTTGTCCGGAGTGAGCAAGGCTGTAATCTCTGCCGTTAGGGTCAAGGCCTAAAAGTGCTTTAGAGGCAGAGAGTGCTTCTTGCATGGATTCATCATAGGGGTTCATAATTGGAGCGTCTAAACCTGCACTTAAACACATACTAAAGAAAGTGCTGTTGACAAGTGGTCGGTTAGGAAGTCCAAATGAAATATTGCTAAGCCCCATAGTAGAAGGAGCTCCAATGTATTGGCGATATAATCTGAGTGTATTTAAAACCTCTTTGCAAGCGTCTTTATCGGCTGCAATTGTCATGACGAGTGCGTCTAATAGGAAATCATCATCATGAAGACCTTGAGCTTTTGCTTCGGTGATGATTCGCTGTGCCATTTTCAAGCGTTCCGCGCCTTTTTTAGGAATACCTTCATCGGAAAGTGGCAAGCATAAAATAGCTGCACCATATCGTTTAGCTAGAGGAATGAAATATTTTAAGCGGTCAGGTTCAGCACTTACAGAATTAATCAACGCTCTACCTGGATAGGCTTTAAGACCTGCTTCAAGTGCTTTAGCATCGCTTGTGTCGATAGCAAGTGGTGTATTTACGAGTTGAGAAATTTCAGTGATAGCTTTTTCCATAGCTTTTGCTTGGTCGATTCCTGCAACGCCCATATTTACATCGAGGATATCTGCTCCAGCTTGAGTCTGCTCAATAGCTTCTCTTTTTACAGAGATGAAAGAGCCATTTTTGATTTCTTCACCGAGTTTTTTACGCCCTGTAGGATTGATTCTTTCGCCGATTAAACGAGTTGGCAAATCTTTGCTGATGAACACAGTTTTTGAACGGCTTGCTAAAGCTAAATAATCTTTTGGTTTAGTGCGAACAGGGTCAGCCACATTTTCCAAGGCTTTTTTGATAGCGGAGATATGAGCTGGAGTTGTGCCACAGCAACCACCGACATAAGTCGCACCTGCTTGAACCAATTTTGGTGCCCAGATAGCCATATCTTCTGGCGTCATCGGAAATACAGTTTCGCCGTTTTCGAGGTGAGGCATACCTGCATTTGGCTGAATGCTGATTGGGCAAGTGCAGTTTTCGGCTAGTTCTTTGACAATAGGAATTAACTGTTCAGGTCCTAAAGAGCAGTTTGCCCCGATTATATCTGCTCCCATTTTAGAGAGGATAATTGCTGCTGATTGCGGGTCTGTTCCGGTAACAGTTCTGCCGTCCTCGCTAAAGGACATCTGGCAAATTACAGGCAAATCGCAAGCATCTTTAGCGGCAAGAAGTGCAACACGCATTTCTTGAATTTCAATGCAAGTTTCGATGATGATGTAATCTGCACCTGCGTTTGCTAAAATTTTTGCTTGTTCGTAGTAATTTGCATAATCCTCATCAAAGGAAAGTTCGCCAAGCGGTTTGATAAATTGTCCTGTAGGCCCCATAGAACCTGCGACTTTAGCTTTACCGCCTGCGGCAATTTTAGCATTTCTTACACCAGCTGTATTGATTTCAACAACTCTATCTTCAAGCCCATATTCAGCTAATTTTAATCGAGAGGCACCGAAGGTATTTGTTTCTATAATATCTGAACCAGCGTCAACGTAAGCACGATGAATTTTTTGAACAATTTCCGGCTTATCTACGTTTAATAATTCAGGACAATCACCAGGTTTTAATCCAGCGTTTTGGAGCATAGTGCCAATAGCACCGTCAAAAATATATACCATGTACAAAATCCTTTCAAATTTGGCTCATTGTAATTTATTGTATTTGGCTCAAATTTCTATTTGTATTTTATTTATTTGTTTCGTCTGTATTTTCAGTTTCAACTTGTACTTCAAATGGTCTTGTGCGGAAATTGCAAGTTGGATTTGGGCAGAATTTGCAAGATTGCTTATCTTCAGGAATAGCTTCTGTTTTAGGCACAAGACCGATGATTGCAGTTACTGATTTTCGAGGATTTAACATCAATGAAGAAGTAACGCCTAAGCCTATTTCATCAGCTTTAGCAAGCTTTAACATTTCCGGCTGGCACTGTATAGGCCAATCGCCATATCCAGGGCTAAATCTCCAACGACGTGAAAGTCCTGTCATGCGTATTTTTTGGTCTACAGCTTTTTCGATTCCGTCAGCAACTTGTTCCACAGCAGTAGTTGCTGCTGCGTCCATGAGCAGAGCGAGAGTGTATTCTCCATCTTTAAAGTGATTAGAAATTTCTTCTTCGACCATTTCGCCAATCGTAACAGCCATGATGACAACTTTTTTAGCTTTGCAAAGATGTTTTGTGATTTTTTTCCCTTGAAGAAGGAATGGTTCATCAGCTAAGACAACGCCATTTACAGCATCGTAATCATAGATTTCCCAACTGCCACGAGGGTTAGCTACGTATAAAACTTCACGACAAGCAGATAAGATAGTTTTTTTGTTAAAATCAGGAGCTTTGCTAAGCCCTGCATAACGGCGAGTTTCCTTTGGGTCAATAGACATTAAAGGCGTATTGTATTTTGGCAAGAAAAACCCTCCTTAAATTATTTGTTAGTTTTCTCTCCAGCTAAACCAAATTTTGTAATGCCGGCACCTTTAAACTTATCAAGTAGTGTCATGATTTTACCGTAATCGACATCTTCATCAGCACGGATAACTACGGCAAAATTAGGGTCAGCTAGATATTTGGCTTTTGCTCCTTCGATAAGACTTGTTTCATCAATTTGCTCATCTTCAAGGTACAAACTGCCATCTGATTTTAGCGTAACTAGATAATTTACATTTGTTTGCGTTTGAGCGTGTTCCACTTTTGGCATATTGACGGGAATTGCTTTCAAATCCACCATGTACAGCGTACTCAACATGAAAAACACCAACAAGAAGAACATGATGTCAATCATCGGGATAATCATGACTTCAGGTTTAGAAAAACTGCGACGGTCTCTGATTCGCATTATTTGTCACCTCGAGTAAGCAGTCCTTCAATTAGTGAAAAGGATTGTTCCATATCGGTTACAATGTGGTCAATTCGCTGAATAAAATAGGCATGAATACCGAGAGATACAATCGCAACGCAAAGACCGGTAGCCGTTGCAATCAGTGCTTCACCTACACCGCCTGTGATAGCAACAGCTTGACCTTCTTGTAGATTAAAAATACTAAAAGCAGATATCATGCCGATGATTGTACCTAAAAGCCCGAGAAGCGGTGCCATAGTAACGATGACATTTAAATAATATAATCTAGCTCTGAATTTTGCTAAACTAATGCCGGATTGAACTTCAAGCATAGTCATGATATTTAGATGAGGATTGTTCATCTTGGTAAACGCAAAATTAATCAGTGCAGCTAAATCTCCTTTGGAATTTAAAGCTAAATTTTTGGCTTCGTTAATTTTATCATTTACCATTAAGTGATAAAATTTTTGAGCAAAATTCCTGCCGGAATCGGCACGGTAAAAATACAAAAGCCTTTCAATAGCGATAGTAATTATAAAAATAGAGCAAAATAGTAAAATGTACATTACAATTCCGCCCTTATAGAAATGATCTAAGCCTTGCATGATTAAATCCAAATAAAAAACCTCCTTAAATCATTTTAATTCGCTTTACAATGATACAATTTGCAAAAAATAATAATATAAATAATATAAGCTCATGACTGATAACTGTCAAATAAAAATATAAAATTATGATTATCTAGTGGACTAGCTCACAGTTAAAAGCTAAAAATATAGAGTGCAAAACAGCTAAAGATGATATAATAAATTTAAAATCTAAATTAAATGTGAGGAAAATATATGTACAAATTAATAGCTCTTGATATGGACGGAACACTATTTAATTCTAAAAAAGAAATTACGCAGAGAACTAAAACAGCTATTGCAAAGGCAAAAGCTAAAGGTATAAAAGTTGTCTTGGCTACAGGTCGTCCTTTAGATGGTATAAAACCCGCACTCAGTGAATTAAATCTCATAGAGGAAAGCGGATACGTACTTTGTTTTAACGGGGCTTTAGTTGTCAATGCTAAGACTAATGAAGCTATTTTTGAATGTGTATTAAATGGCAAAGATTACAAAGAATTGGCTAATGCTGCCAAAGAATTGAATTTACATCATCATGCATTTTCCGCTCGCCACGGACTTATCACTGATGAATTAAATTATTACACAGATTATGAAGCTCAAATCAACAAATTAAATATCACAGTTGTAAATCCTCAAGTTGATATTTTAGATGATGAAGCCATCATCAAAGTTATGTTTATCGACCCGCCAGAAGTATTAGCAGAGGCTATGCCTAAAATGCCAGTATGGATAAGTGAAAGATACAATGCCTTTAACAGCAGTCCGTTTTTCTTTGAAATCACGAATAAAAATGTAGATAAAGGTGCAGGTTTAAAACAATTAGCTCAGTATTTAAATATAGCTCAAGCTGAAGTGATTGCTTGCGGAGACGAGGCTAATGATTATTCTATGATAAATTACGCTGGCTTAGGCGTTGCTATGGGAAATGCAATCGACAAAGTAAAAGCTGTAGCTAATTACATCACAGATACCAATGATGAAGACGGCGTTGCCAAAGTCATCGAAAAATTTATGTTAAATGATTAATCGCTAAATAAAAAAGATATCAAACAAGATTAGGTAGCTACTTCTAATTTGCTATGTTTGATATCTTTTTGTTTACTATATAAAATTAAGAACGATTGATTAGTTGTTCATCGTGTTCTATAGCGTAATTTACTATTTCAAGAAAACGCATACCGCCGATAGTTTCTGCTTTGACTGTTAGCCAGGTCAAATAGGCAGGAGTATCGCTCCAGCGGAACTTATCCTTTTTGGTGTAAAAGGATTCATCACCAAAGCAAATGCTGTGTTCTTTTACATTTATTTTGCATTTAGTAATGCTGTAGTAATTAAATTCAGAGGACATGGACACATTGTTTGTCTTTTTTTCCTCGTAGAGAATTATATTTTTGTTGATTGTGCCATCACTGTTGCGGTCGTATTTTATAGTATCGGTATTAAATTCATATCGCCAAGCTTCTGCTGGCCCTACATCAATTTCTTGCCAAATATTATTTACACTAGATTCTTTGGAAGAATTTATATCTTTAGCTAGAGCTAAACTGCTAAAAGTTAAAAATGTGAGTACCATTACGCACAACAAAAATATATTTCTTTTTATATTTACTTTGATTTTCATTTTTTCACAACCTTTGATTTCAGCTTAATTTAGATATTATTTTAGAAAGAAGAATTTTTATGAGTTCACCTTCTCCTCAAAAGCAAAAATCTACATGGGAGACTTTTGCCTTTGTAAGCGGTATTGGCTTTCATTTTGTCATAACCATTGGACTTTGTATTTTCCTTGGGCAAAAAGTTGATGAATATTTTCTCTCTGCACCTGTTGGCACTTTGATTGGCATAATTTTAGGTGTAATCACTGCCATTTATACAGCTTATCAAAAGGTAAAAGATGTCAATAAATAACGGAGCATAAAATTTTTATGATTAAATACCTTGTTAAAGAAACAGCTAAAGAGCAATTAGCTAAAGATTATCTAAAACGCCACGAAGGAATATCTTCTACTTTGTGGAAAAAAATTAAACGCTACGATAATTTTTTCTTAAATGGAATAAAAGTTCGCCCTACACAAGCTGTTGTAAAGCCAAATGATATTATCGAATATGAAATTGCTACTGAATCGAAAGTAATACCGAAGGATATTTCCTTAAAAATTTTCTACGAAGATGAATATTTAATCATCGTGGATAAACCGGCAGGTATGCTCACGCATCCACTAACCTTTGAAGCAGAAGATACATTGGCAAATGGTGTGATGTATCACTACTTGATGACGAATCAATCGGCAGGTTGCCATCCACTTTATCGCTTAGATAGAAATACTTCGGGAATTGTCGTATTTGCTAAAGTGCCACAAATTCAACATCTATTGGCAAACGACCATGATAAATTACAGCGAAAATATTATGCTATTGTTCACGGAATAGTAAATCAAAAAAGTGGACGCATTGATTTACCGATAGCTAGGCAGGAAAATAGCATTATCTTGCACTGCGTAAATCTAAATGGAAAAAGAGCAATTACCAATTACTACGTGGAAAAAGTATACGATGATTATTCGCTTGTTAAATTGTGGCTAGAAACGGGGAGAACTCATCAGATAAGAGTTCATATGTCGCATATAAATCATGCTCTATTAGGTGATGATTTATACGGTGGTTTGCGAAACCGCATTGCTCGCCATGCTTTGCACGCTTATGAAGTAAAATTTATGCATCCGTTTACGCACAAAGAAATTCTAATCAATAGCCCTATGCCACAAGATATGAGCGAGCTTTTATGATTAAATATTAGGAAGTTGCCAATTGATTGGCTCTTGATTAGTACTTTCTAGGAATTTATTTACTTTGGAAAATGGTTTACTGCCGAAAAATCCGTTGTACGCTGAAAGCGGGCTTGGGTGAGCAGACTCCACAATGAAATGGCGAGGATTTGTAATCATCGCTTTTTTGCGACGAGCAGGTGCTCCCCACAAAATAAAAGCTATAGGAGTTTCTCTTTCGTTTAACAGTTCAATGATTTTATCTGTAAATATTTCCCAGCCCATATTGCGGTGAGAATTTGCCTGATGAGCTTTTACAGTTAAAACTGTGTTTAAAAGCAGTACTCCTTGGCTTGTCCACGGTTTTAAACAGCCGTTATTTGGAACTGTGCAACCTAAATCTGTTTGAAGCTCTTTAAAAATATTGATGAGCGATGGCGGCGGCTTTATTCCTGGTTTTACGGAAAAACTCAGCCCATGTGCTTGTCCATCGCCGTGGTAAGGGTCTTGCCCTAAGATGACTACTTTTGTATCGTGGTAACTTGTGTAATGCAGTGCGTTAAAAATATCGTACATATCGGGAAAAATTTGCCCTGTTTTATATTCTTCAATCAAAAATTGACGCAGTTTTTGATAGTACGGCTTTTTTAGTTCTGCATTTAAATAGTTTGCCCAATCATTATGGAATATTTCCATCAGTTACACCTTCTTTTTTATGTATTTTATTTATTATAACAAAATCTAAAGTCTTATATCATAAAATATTTTGTGAGGTAAATATGAACAATCACTTAAAAGGAATTATTTTAGTTCTATCCTCAACTGCTATGTGGGGACTTGTTGGGGTTTTAGTTCAGTTTTTAACTAAAACTTGCCACTTTAGACCGGAATGGCTGGTCAACACTCGCTTAATCATCAGCGGAATTATCTTGCTTACGGTAACGCATTTCTTCTATGAAAAGAATATCTTTAAAATTTTAAAAGGAAATGTAAAAGCTTTGCTCATTTTAGGAATCGTTGGTTTAATGGGTTCGCAATACGGCTTTTATCTAGCTGTAACGTATAGCAACGCACCTACAGGCACTATTTTAGTATTTTTGCTTCCTGTGTTTACCGTGTTATATACGCTGATTGTAAAGCATAAAAGACCGTCGGGCATTGAGCTTTTAGCTATTATTTTTGCTATAATTGGTACAACTTTAATCGTAACGAAAGGTGATTTAGGTCAGTTGCAATTATCGCCTATCGCTTTGCTTGCAGGAATTTCCTCTGCTATTTGCTGTGTTGTCTACACCATTCAACCGCGAAAATTGTTGTCAACCTATCCTGCGACTAATGTCATAGGTTGGAGCATGCTATTTGGAGGAATATCACTGTCTTTTTTCAATGATATTCAAAATGTCGGTGAGGTAAATTTTTATTCAGTAAGCTCTATTGCTATCATGATTATCTTTGGCACAGTTTTAGCTTTTTGTTTTTATCTAAAGAGTTTATCCTACATCAGCCCGACAGAAGCGAGTATTTTAACGGTTGGCGAGCCACTAGCTTCAATTTTCTTTTCGCTGATACTGTTGGATATGAGTTTTTCCTTTGTTGAAATGATTGGCACAGTTTTTATTTTAAGTACAGTATTTATCTTAGCTAGAGCAAAAGCTTGATAAATTAATGGACTTCTAAGGATTTTATTCCCGATACATTGTTTAGGCTGGTAGAGATTTCTGCCAGCTTTATTTTTTGGGGATTGTATAAAATAATATTCAGTTCTGCTACATCATCATTGGGAAATTCTATGTAGAGATTTTTAGTTTTTAATCCCAATTCATTTAATTTGCTGTACACTCCATTTATGCTCGAGGAGGTGTTAGCAATCTGCACTTTTAAAACGATATTATCTGCAGGCATCATCCATCGCCACGTGTCCATATGCGATAATGCTTGCAAGATTAAATAGACGAGTATTGCTGAAAATATTGCCACGGAATAATAACCACCACCTACAGCAAGCCCTACCCCCGATACAACCCAAATGCAAGCGGCTGTCGTAAGTCCGATTACCGTAACGCCTTCTTTGATTATCGCACCTGCACCTAAGAAACCAATGCCACTTACAACTTGAGCTGCAAGTCTTGCAGGGTCAGCGTTTGTCTTTCCTTCAACTTGTGCGTAGATTAAATTAGAAATAATCATCACTAAACACGAGCCGATACAAACTAAAACGTTTGTTCTAAGCCCTGCTGATTTATGCTTAAATTGTCGTTCATAACCGATTAATGCTCCAAGTATTGCTGCCAATATGATTCTAAAAATATATTCTAATGAACTATCCATAGGTAAAACCTCTAAAAATATTATTTATCTTTATTTTATCACATAAATTAATCGAGCTAAATTAAAATAATTATGCTTTAGCTCTAAATGTGATATAATTTAAATAAATAATTTTGTGTTATATTCATAGAGGTGAGTTATATGTCAAATCGTACAGAAATGCTTATGGAATACGATGCTAATGGCTTTACACTTCGTGAAGCTATCAAAGAAGCTAAGCGTTGTTTAAATTGTAAAAAACCGATGTGCAGAACAGGTTGTCCCATAAGCAATAATATTCCAGAATTTATTCATGCCTTATCTCAAGGTGATTTAGGAAAAGCTAGTACAATTATCGCTGAAAAGAGCAATTTGCCAGCCGTTTGCGGTCGAGTTTGTCCACATGAACGCCAGTGCGAAGGTTCTTGTATTTTGGGCAGAAAAGGGAATGGAATTAAAATCGGTAAAATCGAAAGATTTATTGCAGATATGGACGGTGAACTTGATTTAGTAACACCGAATATCGCTAAAGCACAGGCAGGAAAAATCGCCGTAATTGGCAGTGGGCCTGCAGGCCTTACAGTTGCAGGGGACTTGACAAAATTGGGCTTTAAAGTTACTGTATTTGAATCTCAACCTGAAGCAGGTGGCGTTTTGATGTACGGCATACCGGATTTTCGCTTGCCAAAACAAGTTATAAGACGTGAAGCAAAACGCATTGAAAAGCTGGGCGTAGAATTTCGCTTTAATGTAATGGTAGGCCCAAAACTCACAGTAGATGATTTATTCAATGACGGATACGATGCTATCTTTATTGGAACAGGAAATGCATTGGCTAAGACTTTAAATATCGAAAGAATTGGCTTGCACGGGGTATTGCAAGCTACATATTTCTTGCAAATTGTAGAATTTGTAAACAGCGGTAGCGTAAGCAGTAGTGAAATTCCAGTAAAAGAAGGCGATAATGTAATCGTAATCGGCGGAGGAAATACAGCTATGGACGCTTCTCGCACAGCTATGCGTATGGGAGCAAAATCAGCAAAAGTTATCTATCGTCGCCGTGAAGAAGATATGCCGGCACTGAAAGCTGAATCAGATGCAGCTAAAGCTGAAGGCGTAGAAATCCTGCCACTTTTAGGGCCTAGCAAAGTAGAAGGTACTAGCATTGCTACAGGGCTTACTTGCACTATTCGCAAATACGATGAAGAAGCAGATAAGATTGTAGATACAGATGAATTAGTTACAATTCCAGCAGATAAAATAATCATCGCAGTTGGACAAAAACCGGCAAGCAGAATTGTAGATTCTACTAAAGGAATTGATATAGATGAAAATGGCTTTGTCATCACTCGCCAAAAACCTTATGGCATGACTATGCGTCATGGTGTTTTCTCTGGCGGTGATGTTGTGAATGGACCTGCTACAGTTGTTGTTGCAATGAAAGATGCTCAACAGGTAGCAAAAGCTATAGCTCAATATGTCGAAGCGAAAAAACTCATGGAAGAATGTGGAATGCATTTATTATAATCTATCTTATATTTTCAAAATTAATAGTTATTCGCTTGACATCTGAAGTGTATAATGGTACAGTTAAAACAGTACAAATTATAGGAAAATTAATTTTGTTTATATAAAATTTAATAACGAAGTGGAATAGGTGTCCAATTTGGACTTAATAGAGAATGCAGTAAAAGCTGCGACGGTCCCGCCGCTGTGAAAGGGAGCAACTTCAAGAAATACCACTGGGTTTTTTGCTTGGGAAGGTTTGGAGAAGCTATGAACTTGAGTCAGAAGAACTGCCTGTTTGACAATCACCGTTATGACCTGCGAGAGATAGGTAGGAGATTTTTTTAGTATTTTAATCATACGAATACCAAATGGACCTTCAAAGCGCGCAGAGGGTCCATTTTTATTTTTAAAAATTTTTATTACAGGTTTTACCAGAGAGGATAGATATTATGAAATCTAAATGGAAAAAGATGTTAATCGCTTCTATGGCTTGTGTTTCTTTAATGGGTGTATCTGCTACATCTTTTGGTGCTGGCTACAGCTTAAATTCAGAAGTAAAAGATGCTACACCTGCACTTTTACAGGCATCTGAAATTGGCGTTCGTACTTACAACACAACTGACGCTGAACTTCAAAAAGCACCTAATAAAGATGCTATCGTAGTTATGAGTTTTGGTACTACTTTCAAAGAATCCCGTGCTAAAACTATTGAAGCTACTGTAAACGAAATTCAAAAAGCTCATCCGAATACTAAAGTTGTATTAGCATTTACTTCTCATATCATCATTGACCGCGTAAAAGCTAATGAAGGTATTACTATTCCTACTCCTGAAGAAGCATTAGCTCAGCTTAAAGCTGAAGGTTATAACCGCGTAGCACTCACTTCTTTAGATGTAATTCCTGGCATGGAATACTCTTATAAAACAGCAGTTTACGATATCTACAAAACACAGTTCAAAAAAATGACTATTGGCACACCTCTTATGTATTGGATGGGTCAAGAAGGTCAGCGTGATGATGTAGAATCTGCTATGAGTGCATTAAGCTCTCAAATTAAACCTGAAGAATTAGGCAAAAAAGACGCTGTATTAATCATGGCTCATGGTACTCCAGACCCATCTAATGCTTACTACTCTGTAATGCAAGACCGATTAAACAAACTCTACAATGGTAAAGTTATGATTTACACAGTTGAAGGTTGGCCTTCTTTAGAAGATGTAATTCCTCAGTTAAAAGCTAAAGGCGTAAAAAATATCAAATTAATGCCTCTTATGATGGTTGCAGGCGACCATGCTAATAATGATATGGCAGGCGATGAAGAAGATTCTCATAAAACTATTCTCCAAAACGAAGGCTTTAAAGTAACTCCTTACATTCATGGCCTTGGCGAAAATGAAAATGTTCGTCAGTTATTCGTAGACAGAGCGAATGAATCTTGGGAAGCTCTTGAAGCTAAATAAAAATTAAAAAATCTTGCTTAATGCAATATCTTTAGCACGCACTTGACGGCATATAGTGTCGAGTGTAAAATTATAGCAGTGTATTTCGCTTAAATAATTGTTGCTAAAACATAAATTGATTAAGTATTAAAGTAAAATCAAAAGGTATGTGGCGAATTTTGTCCACATACCTTTTTGTGCAGGAGGAAATTTTTTATGGCAGGAACTTTTTATGGTATTGGAGTAGGCCCTGGAGACCCAGAATTATTGACAATGAAAGCGATTAAAGCAATTGAAAAAGCAGATGTTTTAATCGCACCAAAGACAGAAAAAAAAGACGGCAGTGTAGCACTTAGCATTGCTAAACCATATTTAAAAGAAAATATTGAAATTGTCTATCAGGTATTTCCTATGGTAGTGAATTTTGAAACTACAGATGCTTGGCAGAAAAATAAAGAAGAAATTTTAGCTTTATTAGAAGCGGGTAAAAATGTAGTCTTCTTAACTTTAGGCGACCCAATGTTTTATAGCACCTATATTTATGTGTATCGCCTTTTAGCTAAAGAAAAAAATATCAATATCGAAACTATTCCAGGTGTGCCAGCTTTTTGTGCTATCGGAAGCAAGCTTGGCTATCCATTAGTTGAAGGAAATGATGTCATAAGTGTTATTCCTGCAACTGCTGATAAAGAAACTATTGATAAAGCTTTATCTGTATCGAACAATGTAGTTTTGATGAAGGTTTATAAAAATTACTCTGAAATAGTGGATTCTTTAGTGGAAAATGAAATGGCAGAAAATGCCGTTCTTGTGAGCCGTTGTGGTCTTCCTGATGAAGAAGTTATAACTGATTTACAGGCACAGAAAGATAAAAAATTAAATTACTTGTCCACTATTTTAACTAGAAGGAGCAAAGGCATTTAATTGTCTTTGAAAAGTGTTACGATGAAAAGTATAAATAAGCTATTTGCTATAGCATTGCTAGTATTGTTTTGCACAGCTATTTTAGCAGGCTGTGGAGATACAGGTTCTAGTTCTGAAAGTTCAAGTGGTTACTTAACGATTACAGACGATAACCAAAGACAAGTAACACTTGATAAAAAACCGGAAAGAATTGTACCATTATCAGCCTCTTTTTTAGAACCACTCCATGCAGTTGATGGCAAGGTGGTCGCTAGAGTGTCGGCAAAGACGGGCATATCAGAAGAAGATAAAGCTTTGCCAGAAGTAGGCAATGTGTACAATATTAACATTGAAAAAGTCATCGAGCAAAAGCCTGATTTAGTAATCGCCTATAAAGGCATGAACGATAAATTTGTAGCTTCTTTTGAAGATAATAATATCCCTGTAATCGTTCTTGAAATGCGTACTTACGACCAAGTAAAACACACCGTAGATGTTTTAGGTAAAATTGCAGGAAATAGCGATAAAGCGAAGGCTTTAAATGATGAAATGGACAAAAAAATTGCAGATATCAAGGCAAAATTACCTCAAGAGCAAAAGCGTATTGCTATTTTGCATAGCACAGCCCAAAATGTAACTGTACAACTTGAAGGCAGTATTGCAGGTTCTGTATCGGATATTTTAGGATTTATTAATGTAGCAGCAGGAACGACTCCGCTTGAAGATAATCCTACTGCTGCACCGTATAGTTTAGAGGTTTTAGTGCAAGAAAATCCGGATATTATCTTTGTAACTAGCATGGGTAAAATGGAAACAATTAAAAAATCCATGACAGATAATGTTGAAAGCAATCCTGCTTGGCAGTCCTTGCCTGCTGTTAAAGAGCATAAAGTGCATTTCTTGCCACAGGAACTATTTTTATTGAGTCCGGGAATTCATTATCCTGAGGCTGTAGAAACTATGGCGAAATTAGTATATCCTGATAGATTTTGAGTTTTAATTTAATGGTGAATTGATATGACTATGCAAGAAAATAAAAAATTTGGCATAGCGATTAACAAATGGCGAATACTGATGATGGTAGTATTCGCCATTTTGGCTTTTACAGGCTTTTTGTGTAGCATTATGAGCGGTGCTGTCGCTATTCCATTTAATGAACTTGAAAATATGGTTTTATATAATGCAATGGGTTCACATCAGCAAATTTTGATGAATATTCGCTTGCCTAGAACGATTGTAGCAGCTCTTGTCGGCATGAACTTAGCTATGGCAGGGGCTATCTTGCAAGCTGTGATGAAAAATCCACTAGCGGACCCTCATATCATAGGGATTTCTTCAGGGGCAGGTCTTAGCGGTATTTTGATTATCGTCTTATTTCCTGCACTAGAGTATTTGATTACGCCTGTTGCTTTTTTTGGGGCAATGCTCGCTGCGGTGTGCATTTATCTGCTCGCTTGGAAAAATGGAATTCGTCCGCTTCGCATTATTTTAGCCGGTGTAGCTGTATCAGCTTTTTTAGGTGCAGGCATTTCAGCGATTTTGATTTTATACAGCGATAGAGTTCATGGTGCTTTGATGTGGATGGTCGGCGGGTTATCCGCTCGTTCGTGGCCTCATGTAGAGATAATATTGCCTTATGCTATCCTTGGTTTTATCTTGGCAATGATAGGTTCTCGCTATCTGAATATCTTGCAATTAGGCGATGATATTGCTAGAGGTCTTGGTGTAAACGTTGAACTTACTCGCATTTTGCTGACGGCTATTGGAGCATTGCTCGCTGCTAGTGCAGTATCTGTTGCAGGTCTTTTGGGATTTGTCGGTCTTATCGTACCGCATACCGCAAGATTATTAGTTGGTTCAGATTATCGCTTTTTAATTCCATCTTCAGCTCTTTTAGGGATAGCAGTTGTTACGTACAGCGACACTTTTGCTCGAGTTGCGTTTGCTCCTATGGAACTTCCAGTAGGGATTTTTATGGCGGTACTTGGTGCTCCGTTCTTTTTATTTTTATTGAGAAAGGAATTATGATGTTATCAACGCAAAAGCTCACGATAAAGATAAATGAAAAAACTATTTTAAGCGATATCAATATCAATATTAAAGAGGGAAAACGCACGGCTATTATAGGACCTAATGGCTGTGGTAAGTCTACACTACTGAAGGCAATTTCCGGCTTAAATCGCAGTTATACAGGCAAAATTTTATTAGATAATCAAGATATTAAAAATATCTCTCGTCGAAAGATTGCTCGCAAGTTGGCGATTTTACCTCAAGGTTCGAGCACACCTACTGATTTGACGGTAAAAGAGTTGGTATCGTATGGTAGATTTCCGTATCGTTCCTTGTTTAAAAGTGAAAATAGCAATAAAGATAAGAGAATTATTGATGAAGCTATGGAAAAGACGAAGATTTCGCACATGGCAGATAGATTGGTTTGCACTTTATCGGGTGGAGAGCGTCAGCGAGCGTGGATTGCGATGGCGTTAGCTCAACAGCCTAAAATTTTGCTTTTAGATGAGCCGACGACGTATTTGGATATAGCTCATCAATTAGAAGTTATGCAAATTGTAACAGAGCTTAACGCTAAAGAGCATATGACATTAGTTATGGTTCTTCACGATATCAATCATGCTAGAATGTATGCAGACGATATCGTCATCATCAAAGATAAAAAAGTGTTCGCTCAAGGTGAGCCACAGAAGGTTTTAGACGTAGCCAATTTATCTACTGTATTTAAAGTTAGGGCGGATATGTATCAAAATTGTGCTAACCCTGAAGATAAAATTATTTTTCCAGTGTCATTAGATTTAGATTGATTTTAGAAAATATGTTAGAAAGAAGTTGAGTTTGTGCTGATTTTAGATTCATTAGTAAAAAAGTTTCCTTCAAAAAACAAAGACGGAAAGAATATCGAAAAAACAGCTGTAGATAATCTTAGCTTGACGATTAATGACGGAGAAATATTTGGTCTTTTAGGCCCAAATGGTGCAGGTAAGACAACAACTATTAGAATGCTCACTATGTTGACTCAAGCGACGAGTGGCACTATTTTATACGATAATAAAAATGTATTATCAAATAGCTTAGAGATTAAAAAGTTGATTGGCGTTGTGCCACAGCATATCAATTTTGACCAAGATTTGACAGTTGGCGAAAATATGGAATTGCACGGCAGGCTTCACCATATTCCGACAAAAGTTCGCAGGCAAAAAATCAGTGAACTCTTAGAATATGTAGATTTACAAGATAGAGTAAATGAC
>Cebus_capucinus_imitator_PRJNA485217_SSR105__coassemble_278_pt1 | contig 28791 bp, 30 predicted proteins | sample Cebus_capucinus_imitator_PRJNA485217_SSR105__metabat2_high_PE_005 | metagenome-assembled genome bin Cebus_capucinus_imitator_PRJNA485217_SSR105 | reverse complement strand
CTTTGCCACAGCAAGTGCTGCCGGATAGACAAAGTCAGATAAATCGCAAGAATTATCATCATATGTCCCAAAATCTACAACTTCATGTCCTTCTTCTTGCAAATATGCTTTAATTTCATTTTTTAAACGAGTACCTGCATGGTCATTTGCCATTGCAATTTTCATGAGAAATCCTCCCTTATATCTTAGATAATTTTAGCATAATATAGCTGGGCAAAAATTTCAATAAAATATCTGCTACAATATGCTAAAATTAGTGTATAATGCTTATTACAATGATAATATTGAAAGAAGGTTTTTATTTATGAGCAACCACATTCAAGCAAAAGAAAACGAAATTGCTGACGTAGTACTACTTCCAGGCGACCCCTTGCGTGCAAAATACATCGCTGAAAAATTTCTTGAAAATCCTGTTTGCTACAATAATATTCGCAATATGTTTGGCTACACAGGAACTTACAAAGGAAAAAAAGTTTCTGTTCAAGGAACAGGTATGGGCATTCCGTCTATTTCTATTTATGCACATGAATTAATCTGCGATTACAATGTAAAAAAATTAATCAGAGTTGGCACTTGTGGTGGATTAAAAGATGATGTTCACGTTCGTGATGTTGTCATCGCTCAAGGTACAACTACAGATAGCGGAATCATTGTGAGAACGTTTGGTGCAGGACTACATTATGCACCGCTCGCCGATTTTGAATTGTTAGGCAAAGCATATCACGTGGCTAAAAAGATGAACATTCCTGTAAAAGTCGGCAATATTTACTGCCAAGACCGCTTCTACGATGAAGAAGTTGATTTACAAAAACTAATTCAATACGGCTGTCTTGCTGTAGAAATGGAAACAAGTGCCTTGTATATGTTAGCTGCTCGCTACAATGTAAAAGCTTTGGGCGTATTTACAGTTAGCAACCATCTATTCACTGGCGAAGAAACAACGGCTAAAGAAAGAGAACGCTCTTTTGACGATATGATTAGAGTTGGGCTTGAAACAGCAATCAACGACTAAAATTTATAGAGAACTGCACTATGTTAAAAATCAACAAAATTTTATTTATCACTTCACTACTATTTTTAATCACATCATGTACCTTAGCTAAAGATGTAGCAACAGCTGACACCACAGCAACAGCTACAATCAAACCAGTTTACCTAGAAAATTATTTCGATAATATCAAAGGAACTGCTGTATTTTATAATCCCCATAAAGAAAAATACTATATCTATAATGAACAATTAAGCACTAAACGCTCCTCGCCCTGCTCTACCTTTAAAATTTTTGCAACTTATGTTGGCTTGATGACAGGAAATATTGATGTAGACAATTCCACTCGCAAATGGAATGGCACACAGTATTGGTATCCACTTTGGAATCAAGATGTAGATTTAGATTTTGCCTACAAAAATTCTTGCGTTTGGTACTATCGCCGTGTCATAAATGATATCGGCTATGAAAGCATGAAATCGTATATCGACCAATTAGCTTACGGCAATAAAGATATCTCCGATTTTGCAGGAATTTTAAATACAAATGAAACACTTTTAGATTTAAAAGGTTTTTGGCTTGAATCCTCACTTAAAATCTCTCCTGTTGAACAAACACAAGTACTACACCGCCTATTTAAAACGCTAGAGGAAAATAACAATTCTAAATTACAAAATCAATTAAAGCACATTATGCTAACTTACGCAGAGGATAACTCCCATTCAGGATTAAAAATCTACGGCAAGACGGGATTTGGACGAGTGAACGGCGAAAATACAGACGCTTGGTTTGTCGGTATGTATGAAGTGGATAATCAAACAATTTATTACGCTATACGACTAGATGACCCACTTAACACGCTCTCTACAAGTGCTAAAGCTAAAGAAATCGCCTTAAATATCATTAAAAATAACTATCAAAAATTTGCTAAATAATTTATACCGATAAATAAAAGGACAGCTCACTATTTTAAGTGGAGCCGTCCTCTTGTTTTTATACTATCAATTATTTAATTGAGGGTGTTTATCTTCATTGTTCTTTGTTCCAACTAGCTCTCTTCCGCAGTGAAAAGCTACAGATACTGCAAGCACCATTAAAGCAATAGCAATTATAAGTTGCAAACCATCAATGGCAAAGACAAATTTTCCAGCATTGATTTTTGCAAAAATGCCATATATAGCTTGAACAAGTGCTGTCAAAGTTACGCAGAACATCACACCCATTGGAATGTAGAGCATAAAACCTTTTCTTCCTGTTGTCTTTAAAAATACAGCTAAAGAAATTAAAACCATTGCGGATAATAATTGATTTGCTGCCCCAAATAAAGGCCAGATATTCATATAACCACCAAGGCAGAGCAAATAGCCAAAGAGCAAAGTGATTACAGTTGCAAAGTATTTATTAGTGCAGATTTTTTGCACGAAAGATTTTTCCATATCTTCATCTACAGAAAACAATTCTTGAAAAGACATTCTGCCAATTCTAGCAACTGCATCTAAAGAAGTTAATGCCAAAGCCGACACACACATAGTCAATACGCAATTTGCAATCACGTGTGGCAAGCCAAACATAGAAAAGAAACCTGCTACTGCACTAGAGAAAATCTGAAAAGGTGTGCCTTCTGGCAATATTCCACCACTTGCAGCAGAGCATACGATTACGAGTGAAACAACGCCCAATACAGATTCAACGAGCATTGAACCGTAGCCGACAAAAAGCATATCTTTTTCATTTGAAATAGTTTTAGAAGAAGTTCCCGAAGAAACTAAACTATGAAAACCTGAAACAGCACCGCAAGCAATGGTGATGAATAAAATTGGGAATAAATCTTTTCCCTTTACTTCAAAACCTACAAAAGCCGGCATATTGATTGAAGGATTGACTGCCAAAACACCAATTACACCGCCTGCAATCATTGCCAAAAGCAAAAAGGTACTTAAATAATCACGAGGCTGTTTTAAAATCCACATAGGCATTACAGAAGCTGCAAACAAATAGATAAATACAATATAAAGCCAAGACATACGGTCTAAATAGATAGGAAAATTAATACCTACTGCAAGCATTGCCAGTAAAAGTACAATGCCCAAAACTAAGCGAACTTTTTCATTAGGATTAAATTTTTTGATGAATAAACCAAAAGCTATAGCTACAAAGATAAACAACATTGAAATAGAAGCTGCTGCTGCATTTGGCAAAACTGTTGAACCATCTTTGGCAAATCCATTGAAAGTATTTGCTACGATATCGCCAAAAGCTGCAATTACAAGCAAGCTAAACAGCCAGCAAAACAATAAAAATAATCTGCGACCTGTTTTGCCGATATACTGTTCAATAATCATGCCCATAGATTTTCCTTTATTTTTAACCGAAGCGTAAAGTGCTGTAAAATCTTGCACTGCACCAAAGAAAATACCACCTACAATAATCCACAAAAAGGCAGGCAGCCAGCCATACATAGCAGCGATAATCGGTCCAGTTACAGGACCTGCACCTGTTATCGAAGAAAATTGATGCGAAAACACCGTGAATTTAGAAGCAGGCGTATAATCTTGACCATCTTCGTATTTATAAGCGGGCGTTTTTGCCTTGCTATCAATTCCCCAAGTTTTTGTGAGCCAACGACCATAAAGTCTGTAGGCAAAAAAGAAAATTATAATTGCACAACCAACTAATATTACTCCATTCATAAAATAACACCTTCCCAAAGCCTTTTGATATATGTAATATGTATTTATCATCAATATCTATTTCCAAAAGATATTTGCGATAATATACATCTTGCGAATATCTAATATATCATTATCGAATTATCTTGTCAATAAAAACATGTAAACTTGTAAACTATATGTAATCGTAAAAATAAACGGTAATACTTCCTCAAAACCCTACAACATCGGGCTTAAATTGACAAATACCATAACTCATGCTACTATTTAGATATTCAGTTTTGGTATATAATTAAAGTTACGTCTTAGTCCTCCTCTCAAATGTGTGGAAGATTTTATATGTGCTTTTTATTTTGACCCACACTGATGGATAAAATCCGATTTTTTATTTACAAGGAGGCTTCTCAATAATGGGAACAGGTACAGTTAAATGGTTCAATTCTGGTAAAGGTTATGGCTTCATCACTAATGAAGACGGTTCTGGCGATTTATTCGTTCATTTCTCCGCAATCAATGCTGATGGATTCAAAACTCTTGAAGAAGGTCAGAAAGTAACTTTTGATACAGAAGCAGACAGCCGTGACGCTAGCAAACTTCGTGCAGTAAACGTAACAGTTGTAAAATAATTTATTGCAAATAAAAAAGCCCAAGCACTTACTATTTTGTACTTGGGCTTTTATTTGTGCTTTTTTAATTTAATTCAACGCTATTTTAAACAACGCTACTTTAAATTTTTGTTTTAAATCCACATGAATTCCGGTCTTGTGAGCTTCATGAGGAAAGCAAATCAACGCATCTCCATATTTAGTTAGCAAATTAATATTTGAAGGTGCAACTTCTTCAAGCATCAATATATCGTCTTGTTTATCGTAGTGATATGCTTTTAATTTTGTTACATTATGTACATCTATACGCTCTTTGCCTTGCAATAAAATATAAATATCAATATGATTTCTATGCGATTGCCAAAATCTCTCTGGTGCAATCTGCGTTTCGTATTCATCAATTCGCAAACTTATATTTGCTCTATCTGTTGTGTACTTTCCTGGGGAATAATCAATCAAATTATTTTGAACAAAAAAATCTAAACAGTATTTTATATTTGTATCTGAAAATACATTTTGTAAATTACTGATATTATCACTAATCACGATTTCACCCACTTTTTAATATAACTTTAAGATTTTATAAAAATAGCGACTGTAGCGAAATGCTATCAGCCGCTATTTTCATACACTTTTTTATTAAAGTTTATTTACTCAACATCTGTTTTAGTTGCAGCAAGGCGAGCTTTTGCACGTTCTAAAGCGACACGAGCACGAATTGTATCTATATCCAAATGTGCCTCTGGGTCTTTTTTAAATTCTTCTAAACGCTTATTAGCACGTTCATACGCCTTTTTTGCTCTGTTGATATCAATTTCAATCGGAAGTTCTGCAGCACTTGCAAGCACGATAACTTTATTATCTTGAACTTGAATAAAGCCACCACTTACTGCGATTAAATTTTCTACTCCATCAATCATCGCTTTCATTGCATGAGGTACAAGCCCAGCTAATAGCGGAGCGTGATTTGGCATAACGCCCAAATCACCACCGATAGAGCGAACGATTAACATATCGACATCAGCTGTATAAACGAGCTTATTGGGAGAAATAATTTCTAGCTTTGTTTTAGCCATAAATTATCCCTCCTTCTTCATATTTTTTGCTGCCTCAACAACATCATCAATAGTTCCAGCCATATAGAAAGCATTTTCTGGTAAATCATCGTATTTACCAGCTAAGATTTCTTTAAAGCCACGGATTGTTTCTTTTAATGGAACGTATTTACCAGGTAACCCACTGAACTGCTCTGCAACGTGGAATGGCTGAGATAAGAATCTCTGAATTCTACGTGCTCTAGCTACAGTCTGTTTATCTTCATCAGATAATTCTTCCATACCCAAAATAGCAATGATATCTTGAAGTTCATTGTATTTTTGTAAGATAGCCTGAACGCCACGAGCTACTTCATAATGTTCTTTGCCGATTATATTAGGGTCTAAGATACGAGAAGTAGAATCAAGTGGGTCTACTGCTGGATAAAGACCAAGCTCTGCAATTTGACGAGATAATACAGTTGTAGCATCTAAATGTGCAAATGTTGCAGCAGGAGCAGGGTCAGTCAAGTCATCGGCAGGTACGTATACAGCCTGAACTGATGTGATTGAACCTTTTTTCGTAGAAGTGATACGTTCTTGAAGTTTACCTACGTCTGTGCCAAGTGTTGGCTGATAACCAACGGCAGATGGCATACGACCTAAAAGGGCAGATACTTCAGAACCTGCCTGAATAAAGCGGAAGATATTATCAATGAACAATAATACGTTCTGATTTTGTACATCACGGAAATATTCAGCCATAGTAAGACCGGTTAAAGCTACACGCATACGAGCTCCTGGTGGTTCGTTCATCTGACCATAAACGAGTGCAGTTTTATCAATAACGCCAGATTCTTTCATTTCAGACCAAAGGTCATTACCTTCACGAGTACGTTCACCTACACCAGAGAATACGGAATATCCGCCGTGTTCAGTTGCGATATTATGAATAAGTTCCATGATGAGAACCGTTTTACCTACGCCTGCACCACCGAACAAGCCTGTTTTACCACCACGAGAATACGGTGCGATGAGGTCAACGACTTTAATACCTGTTTCCAAAATCTGCGTAGAAGTTTCTTGTTCTTCAAATTTTGGAGCTTCACGGTGAATTGACCAAAACTCTTTATTTCCTACAGGAGTAGGGTCATGGTCTACAGTTTTACCAAGCACGTTGAATACACGACCTAAAGTTTCCTCACCAACAGGAACTTTAATAGGAGAGCCTGTATCAACAGCTTCCATGCCACGAGTTAAACCATCAGTAGAACTCATAGCGATACAGCGAGTTACATTGTCGCCCAAGTGCTGCATAACTTCAACTACTAAATCAATATCTAAATCGCCAGATTTACCTTTAATAGTTACAGCGTTTAAAATTTCAGGCAAAGATTCTGCCGGAAACTCTATATCAACAACAGGTCCAATAACCTGTACAATTTTACCTTTTGCCAATTAGATGAAACCTCCTTACTTCAAAGCTTCTGCTCCACCCACGATTTCAGTAATTTCGCGAGTAATGCCAGCTTGACGTACTTTGTTATAATGCAAATCAAGTTTAGAGATGAGTTCTTCTGCATTATCAGTAGCATTGCTCATTGCATTCATACGACAGCTAAGTTCGCTTGCTGCTGATTGTAATAGCGAAGCATATAAAGTAGTAATGATGTATTGTGGTAACAAAAAGCCAAGTACTTCTTCTGCTGATGGCTCGTAAATATACTCAGCACTAGGAGCTTTAGCTTCTGCTTTTGGTGCAGAAAATGGTAAAACTTTAACCACTTGTGGAACAGCTGAAATAGCAGACACAAATTTTGTATACACTAAATAAACTTCTTTATACTCACCTTTGTAAAATAACTCCATGATTTCTGTCGCTATTTTACGAGCATCATGATATTGAGGACGTTCTGTAAATCCCATATGAGAATCAACTACATCATAGCCACGTGGCACAAAATATTCTTTACTGCGACGACCTACTGCTAATATAGATGTAGAATTTTTATTCTTTATATGAGCTACAGTTTCTTTAAAAACATTGCTTGCATACGCACCAGCTAAGCCTTTATCTGATGCTAATACAACGTACAAAGTTTTACCAACTTCACGTACTTCAAGCAGAGGATGCGAAAAACTTCCTGCATGGGAGGCTACATCGGCGATAACTTCATGCATTTTATCTGCATAAGGTTTATTGGATAAAGCCGCTTCTTGAGCACGACGCAAACGAGCAGCAGCTACCATTTTCATAGCTTTAGTGATTTGCTGTGTACTTTTTACGCTTTTTATTCTGCGGCGTATGTCCTGTAAACTAGCCAATTAAATCACCTCGCTGCTTATTTATTATTATATGAATATGTCGATTTAAATTCTTCAATAGCTTTATTGATGGATTCTTCCAAAGCACTATCCATTTTCTGCTGTTTAGCGATAGCCTGTCCAATTTCTGCGTGATTTGCATTCATAAATTTGAGGAAATCTTGCTGGAATTTAACAACTTTGTCAACAGGAATGTCTGTCAAGAAACCACGAACAGCTGTGTAAATAATCAAAATCTGTTCTTCAACATTTAATGGAGAATATTGAGGTTGTTTTAAAGTTTCAACCATGCGAATACCACGGTCAAGTTGAGCTTTAGTATCTTTATCTAAGTCAGAACCAAATTGAGCGAACGCTGCTAGTTCACGGTACTGAGCCAAATCAAGACGCATACGACCTGCAATTTGCTTCATAGCTTTAATCTGTGCACTACCACCTACGCGGGATACAGAAAGACCTACGTCAATAGCTGGACGAATACCGGAATAGAAAGCTTCCGTCTGAAGCATAATCTGTCCGTCTGTAATAGAAATAACGTTTGTTGGAATATATCCTGAAATATCGCCTGCCAATGTTTCAATAATTGGAAGAGCTGTAATTGAACCGCCACCTAATTCGTCATTTAATTTAGCAGCACGTTCTAACAAACGGGAATGTAAGTAGAATACATCGCCTGGATAGGCTTCACGTCCTGGTGGTCTGCGTAAAAGCAAGCTCATTGCACGATAAGCAGTAGCATGTTTGGATAAATCATCGTATACGCAAAGAACGTGTTTTCCTTGATACATGAAATGTTCACCCATAGCAACACCAGCGTATGGAGCCATGTACTGAAGTGGTGCACTATCTGCTGCTGTAGCTGCTACAACAATAGTGTAATCCATTGCACCATGGTCTTCAAAAGTTTTAACAACACGTGCTACAGTAGATGCTTTTTGACCGATAGCTACGTAAATACAAATACAGTTTTGACCTTTTTGATTCAAAATTGTATCTACTGCAATTGCAGTTTTTCCTGTACCACGGTCGCCGATGATAAGTTCACGCTGTCCACGTCCGATTGGCACTAATGCGTCAATAGCTTTAATACCTGTTTGAAGAGGTTCTTTTACTGATTTTCTATCAGCAATCCCCGGAGCTGGATATTCGATAGGACGAGATTGAGTGGTGTTTATCGCACCTTTGCCGTCAATCGGTCTACCTAATGCGTCTACTACACGACCAATCATAGCTTCGCCAACAGGAACTTGCATGATTTTTCCTGTGCGTTTAACCATGTCGCCTTCTTTAATTTCAGTATCGCCACCTAATAAAACAGCACCAACATTGTCTTGTTCAAGGTTTAATACCATACCGTATATATCATTGCCAAAGTCGAGCAGTTCCCCTGCCATCGCTTTGTCTAATCCATGAATATGTGCTATACCATCACCGATTTCAATAACAGTACCTACATCATCAACATTTAAATCAACATTATAATTTTTAATTTGATTCTTGATAATGGCTGTTATTTCTTCTGGATTCATTTTCATAACGACTCTGTCACCCCACTTAAATAACTTAGTTTGCCATTAACTGCTTTCCTAAAGATTTAATTTGGCTAGTTACACTACCATCAATTAATTTATCACCCATTTTTACAATTACACCGCCAATTATATCTTTATCAACGTGTAATTTAAGCTGAATATGCTTGCCGGTAACAGCTTCTAATTTAGCAGTTAAAGCATCTTGTTGTTGTTTGTCTATAGCAGATGCAGTAGTAACATGAGCTACTACAATATTGCGAAATTCATTAGACAGAGCTTGATATTCACCGACGATTTCTTCGATTAAAGCAATGCGACGCTTATCAATCAATAAGAATATAAAATTATGAATTGATTTTTCTACATCGCTACCAAAAACTTTATTTAGCAGTTCTTTTTTTGCCTTTGGCTGAACTTGAGGATTGCTCATATAAGCTTTTAACATCGGTTCATCAGCGAATAATTTTCTTATTTCTTCCAACTGCTCACCGTATTTTATAAGCTTATCTTCATCTTGAGCAACTTCATACATTGCCACGGCATATTTTTTTGCTAACTGTAAATTCAGCATGGCAATTCACCTATTTTATCTTTATCTAATTGGTCAATAAAATCACTAACCAATTTTTCATTTGTTTTATTGTCCATATTCGCAGAGATAATCTTGCCAGCAGCTTGCATGGATAATGCCACCATTTGTGTACGCATTTGCACTGCTGCAAGTTCACGTTCTCTAGCGATATCTTCTTTAGCGGCTTTTCTCATCTGCTCGATTTCACGTCTAGTTTCAGCGATACTAGCATCATGTTCTTCTTGAGCACGTTTATTTGCTTTGTCTACAATCTCTTGTGCTTTAATGCGAGCATCAGCTAACTGTTTATTGTATGCTTCGAGCAATTGTTTAGCCTTTTGTTCATCTGCTTCTGCGGCGTTAATGCTATTTGCTATTTTTTCTTCACGAGCTTTAAGCATTTTTAAAACTGGCTTATATGCTACCAATCTTAAAATAAGTACCAATATAAGGAAGTTGAGAATTTGTGCCACAAGCGTCATATTGATATCAATCAATTTATTGCCCCCTTATGCATTCCTTCAAGCATTAAAATTATTTAATGAGTGGGTTAGCATAGAGCATAATCAATGCGATAACTGTTGCAATGATAGGCATAGCTTCGATTAAGCCTACGGAAATGAGAGTGTTCATAAATAAAGTATTTTTAGCTTCTGGCTGACGAGCGATACCTTCGATGAATTTAGATGTAACAAGACCATCACCGATACCTGCACCGATAGAAGCTAATCCCATAGTAATACCTGCACCAATTAATGCTGCCATAACCATAATTGCGTTTTCCATAAAAATAAATCCTCCTTAAAGTTAAAAGATAATAAAATTAATGTTTTTCATCGTCTTTCATAGCATTTGCTAAATAAGACATTGAGAGCATAGTGAATATAAATGCCTGAACGGCACCAATGAATAAACTAAATGCCAACCAAATGACACTAGGTACAGGCATCCAAATTGGAACTAATAACAGCAAGATGATGATTAAAATTTCACCTGCTAAGATGTTACCAAAAAGACGGAAGGCCAATGTAATAGGCTTTGCTATTTCTTCAATTAAATTGATGATAACAAACGGTGCTACAGGTTGGAAGAAATGCTTTATGTAGTTAAAGCCTTTGTAGTAAAGTCCCAACACGTGTAACATTACAATCACCAACAATGCCAGCCCTAAAGTTGTATTTAGGTCATTAGTCGGCGATGCCAAGGTAGGAATAAGCCCTATCCAGTTGGAAACCAATAAAAACAGAAATAGCGTGATTAAAAACGGTGCTACTAAAGTTCCACGAGAGCCAATAGTCGTGCCGATTTGTTCATTAAGCCATACAATAACCATTTCAATGACATTTTGCCAACCAGAAGGCACGAGCTTTAAGCTTCGAGTTGCCAAAAATGCAATTAAAATTACGATTGCCATTGCAAGCCAAGTCATCTCTAAGGTTTCAATGTTAAATTGCATACCTGCTAGAGTGACTACTTCACGCACACCAATTTCATGCATCTTTTTCACTACTTTTTACGCTGTCCATAAAAAGCAGTGTCCTCACCTCTCTTTACTATATATTTTTTTAGATACTAAAATCTATGCGACTGAAAATCAGTCAAATCAATGAACGGTTAGAAAAATAAAAATGGTTTAACTATTTTATTCTAACTACGATTCTTGATTTTTATGATAAATAAATATGATTAGATTTATCATATACAAAATAAAACCTACAAAAAAGCCAGCTACTACAGAAAAGAACAGTTCTTCAGACTGCATAATCGCTGCTCTTAAAATGACAAAAATCATGATAAGCCTTGTTAAAAGTCCTAGCCACATTTGACCTTTTGCCTTGCCCACGCTCAAGTGAGCAGCCTTCCAAGTACGGTATACCATTATCCATGCACACACAATAGCTAAAAAATATCCCGTCAAAACGCCAGTTATAAGATATGCTTTATTGTAGAAAGACAATAAAATGCCAATGCATATTGTCCAGATTATTAACTGTGCGATTATTTTTTTGCCTCGCACAGATAAAAATTCTTTCATTTAAAAAATTATAACTCCTAATTTAAAAATATATCCCGTACACTACCCAATTGAGTATATCTTAACAGATTCATTGTAAAATGAAAAGACTTATTTAATAGTTAGTGTTTATTTTTTTTATGATGTAGCAATAAAAAATTTTTATATAATCATCTCATTATTTTACTCACTATGTTCTTGTGTTATAACTGTTCTAATTGGGAATGGAATTTCAATATTTTCTTTGCGAAATTCCTTGATAATTGCTTTGATGTATTCATGTTTTACTACGTACTGATTTGAAAAATCGCTGACGTGCATAATCACATTAAAATTGATGCTAGAGTCCGCAAAAGTATTGTAGCGAACAACGGGAGCGATTTTTACAGCTGAATCAAACTGAGCTAAAACTTTTTTGCCAACTCTTATGCAAATAGCTTCAACTTTTTCTAAATCACTATCATAACTTACACCAATGGCTACGTTTACAGTTACATCTTGCTTCGGCATACTATAATTTGTGATAATAGCTTTAGAAATATTTTGGTTTGGCACGACAACGACATTGTTGCTCACAGATTGAAGCGTAGTAAAACGCCAAGTGATGTCTGAAACTCGCCCTTCTTCGCCAGTGCTGAGTTTTATATAATCATCAATTCTAAGCTGTTTAGATAAAATGAGATGAAGGCCTGCAAAAATATTGGCAAGCGTATCTTGTAGACCTAAAGCAACTGCCATACCGCCGACCCCGAGAGCTGTTAAAATCGGTGCTACAGAAATTCCATAATACTGCAAAATCACCAAAAAGCCCATAGCATAAATAGAAAAACCTACTATATTATTTAGTAGTGAAGTCTTTGGCATATTTTGACCCGAACGCAAAGTGTAAAAATTGATAATACCCGTCAAAGTTCTAGCGATTACGCGAGTTAGCGTAAAGATAATCACCGTAAATAGTAGCGAGGACAACAAGCGAGAAATCGTCAGCGGAATATCTAAACTGTTAATTGTCCAATACAAACCGACGCCAGAACACCATGAAATCGGAAGTCCTCTTATCGCATTGACAAAGATAAATTGCCACGATTCGCCATCAACAGCATTACGCAGATAACGACTTATGAGGCGATTGGAAAAATATCCTAAAAAAAGAGCTCCAATTTGAATGCAAATCGGTATAAGCAGTATATCAAATAATTGTTCAGCATTTAATTGTATCATAAAAACCTCCTTAAAATTTTAATATCAATCTTCTAATTTTTAGCTATATCATCAATTATGATTCTTGAATTTATTTGTGATATCAAGAAAAGTATACTATAATTTTTATAGGCTGTCAGTTATTTTAGAATAAATATATTTGACAGATAATATTCAAAGGTGGTCAATATCATGGAAAAAATTATAAAGGTAGGCAATCGCCTCAGATTTCGTCAAGCAACTGTTGACGACATGGACTATATAATGCAAGTGGAATACATTCCCGAAAATGCAAAATACGTAATTCCTTACACTCGCGAAGTTCATATGCAAACTTTAGATACGCCTTCTGCTACTCATTTGATAATCGAAACAGTTGACGGTAAAGAAAAAGTCGGCTTTTTGATGATAGCTGGCCTTGACAATCCTTCAAAAGAAATTGAATGGACACGCATTATCTTAGATGTAAAAGGCAAAGGCTACGGTCAAGAAACTCTTGACCTGCTAAAATCTTGGGCATTTGACGATTTAAAATTTCATCGTGCTTGGCTCGACTGCAAAGACCATAACAGTCGTGCCCTACACGTTTATGAAAAAGCAGGACTTGTCCGTGAAGGCTTGATTCGCGAAACAATCTTAACTGATGGAGTTTACGAAAATTTAATCATTCTCGGCATTTTAGACCGCGAATACTTCGCTCAAAAAAAATAAAATTAAATCAAAAGCTACAAATTTTGCTTGCAAATGCTTTTAAATTTATGGTATGATACACTTTGTGTGTATATGAATTATTGGTATTTCTTTGCTAAAAGGGAGTAGCTTTTTAGAATAAGTCAACATCCTGATGTCAATACATCTGGCTTATTCGTTGATGCCTTTGCATCAATAGTGAGACTTTTGGTATAGATTAGTTATGCTCAGTGTAACAGTCTATACTGAAAGTCTTTTTTTTATTTTTTGCTCAAACTTTTAATCAAAAATGATATCAAATTCATTTTCCATATTATTTTCAGATTTAAAGATTATATTATATGTTATGAGGGAGAGATTTTTTTATGTTCGCATTTTCCACCGCATTTATCATGGTAGTATTAGCTGAAATGGGTGATAAAACTCAACTTTTAGCTATGGCTTTCGCTAGTAAATATCCTTGGAAAAAAGTCCTGCTCGGTATTTTCTTTGCCACAGTATTAAATCATTTCATCGCTATCGCTGCTGGCATTTATCTAAACACGCTAATTCCTAAACACACAGTTGAATTAGTTGCATCTATTGCATTTATAATTTTTGGTTTATGGATATTAAAAGATGATGAACTTGGAGATGAGGGCAAAAAAAATCGCTACAGCATTTTCTGGACAGTTGCTATAGCTTTCTTTTTAGCAGAGATGGGCGATAAAACTCAACTTGCTACTGTGGCTTTATCTGCTCAAATCGGCTCTGATTTATTTGCTATTTTAATTGGCACAACGCTAGGTATGATGGTGGCAGACGGCATTGGCATTTTGCTGGGGACAGCTCTTCACAAATACGTACCCGATAAAATCATCAAACGCTTTGCATCTATCGTCTTTGTATTATTCGGCGTAGTAGGACTTTTAAATGCTACAGGAATTTTAATATTTTAAGCTGTACTCCATTTTTAATCATATTTTAATCATACTTTTACTTCAATTTGCAAAAAAATTTTTGTATACTTATAACTGAACTACAAACATAAAAATCAATTTTTAGATTAAGAAAGGACTTTCGACTTAATGGAACAATTTTCAACGATGTTTTTAAATTTTATCGACACGTGGGGCTATGTAGCAGTTGCCGTTTTAATGGCACTTGAAAATGCTTGCATACCAATTCCTAGTGAATTGATTTTAGGCTTTGCCGGATATTTAATCTTCGCTGGCAAAATGGAATTTTTCCACGCAACAGTAGCGGGCATGATTGGTGGTATGCTAGGCTCTATCATCACTTACTATATCGGTTCGCACGGTGGACGTCCCTTTATTGATAAATACGGCAAATATTTCTTCATGAAAAAATCTCATGTAGATACAGCACAAAATTGGTTCGATAAATACGGCATTAAAGCTGTGTTCTTCAGCCGTATGCTCCCTGTTGTTCGCACTTTTATATCTCTTCCAGCAGGTTTTGCCCGCGTTAATATGAAAAAATTCATCATCTACACTTTTGCAGGTTCACTTCCTTGGACTATCTTAATTTTGTACATTGGCGTCATCTTGGGCGAAAACTGGAAAAAAATGTTGGCAATCGGTCATGAGGCAAGCCTTATTGTAAGTGCCATAATTGTCATCGTATGTGCATATTATTACATTCGTTGGAAACGCAAAAAGAAAAATAAATAAATTGAGGATTCAATAGAAAAATGAATAATAATATAGAATTATTAAATCTTCTTCACGATTATAAACAAGGAAATATTGATGAAGATATTATTTTAAAGAAACTGCAACAAGATAGCTTTGAAGATATTGGCTTTGCTAAAATAGACCACGATAGAGCCGATAGGCAAGGCTTTCCAGAAGTAATCTACTGTGCAGGAAAGACCAGCTCGCAGATAAGCGATATCTTTAGAAAACTCGCTGACCGTGGAAATAAAAATATCATTGCCTCTCGTGCTAGTTTAAAAAATTACAAAGCAGTTTTAAAGCAAACTCCCGAAGCTAAATTCGACGAAGAAGCTCGCATAATCTACTTAAAGCGAGATGTATCAACTGTAGATGATGAGCGATTTGTCTTAATTTTAACAGCCGGCACAAGCGATATTCCCGTTGCTAAAGAAGCAGGACTTACAGCTGAGCTTATGCAAAATAAAGTGAAATACTGCTTTGATGTGGGCGTTGCTGGAATTCATCGCTTGCTGGCAAAAAAAGCTTTAATCGACAGTGCTAATGTAATCATCGTAGTAGCCGGCATGGAAGGAGCATTAGCAAGCGTCGTCGGCGGACTTGCCAATAAACCTGTCATCGCTGTGCCTACAAGTGTGGGCTATGGTGCAAGTTTTAACGGACTTACTGCTCTTTTATCCATGTTAAACAGTTGCAGTGCTGGAGTTGCTGTAATGAATATCGACAACGGTTTTGGTGCAGGAAGATTAGCTAGTATGATTAATCATATGCGTTAATAAACACAGAGTTTTATCAAAGAAATTTGGATAAAGCTCTGTTTTTTTATCTGCGACACTATTTTCCTAGTATTTTAGTAGATAACCTCTTGACTAAAAGCTAACTCTAACTATTATAATAAATATATACTAAATAAAAGGAACTACTTTCATGGACAAAAATAATTATCTCACCGATGAATTAATCGTATTATCTTGCAATATCGACGATTTTAATCCACAAAACTACGAATATATTTCGGATAGATTGTTTACCGAGGCTAAAGCCTTAGATGTTTGGCTCACACCAATTATCATGAAAAAATCTCGCAGTGCCAATACTTTATCTGTACTGACGCACGAACAAAATAAACTAAAATGCCTTGATATCCTATTTGAAGAAACAAGTACGCTAGGTGTTCGCGAAGAAAAAATCCTTCGCTACAGCTTGCAAAGAGAATTTAAAATTGCCGATACAATTTATGGAAAAATAAATTGCAAAATCGCCAAAAGAGGAGAGGAAATCTTAAATATATCTGCTGAATATGAAAACTGCAAAAAATCTGCAAAACTTCACCATGTGCCTTTAAAACAAGTTCAGCAAACAGCTTTAACTAAGCTAAGAGAGGAATTAAATTTATGAATATACAAAACCAATTAATCGAATTGATAAAATCCTATGAATCTGTAGCTGTCGGTTTTTCCGGCGGAGTCGATAGCTCCGCACTGGCAAAAGCTAGCTTTGAAGCTCTAGGCGATAGAGCAGTCGCTATTACAGGAGCTTCGCCACTCATGACTAAAGAAGAAATAAAAGAAGCAAAGCAGACAGCAAAATTAATCGGCATAAAACACTATGTAATACCAGTAGATGATTTGGGTGATAAAAAATTTACGGCTAACGATAAAATGCGTTGTTACTACTGCCATATTAATCGCTTTAAAACCATCGAAAAACACATGAACGAGCTTAATTTAAAATATTTTTTAGACGGTTCTAATGAAGATGATAAAGGTGATTATCGCCCCGGCATGATTGCCCTTCAAGAATTTTCATTAGCTCGCTCGCCATTTTTAGAACTGCACATCACTAAATCACAAATTCGCCAAATGGCAAAAGATTGGAATTTACCTGTTTGGAATAAGCCAAGTTCAGCCTGCCTTGCCTCTCGCTTAGCCTATGGACTAAATATCACCGAAGAGCGATTGTACCAAGTAAGAAAAGCAGAGGAAATAATTCGCCAATTTGTATCAGGTCAAGTCCGTGTTCGCCACCACAATGAACTTGCTCGCATTGAAGTAGAACACGAAGAAGTCATAAAATTATTTGAAGAAAACACTAGAAACTACATCGAAAAAGAAATCAAAAAACTCGGCTTTAAATTTGTAACTGTAGATATCAACGGTTATACCAAAGGCAGTAATAATATCGTTTTAGAAAAATAAAAAATAAAACTGTTGCATCTAAATCAGGTGCAACAGTTTTTTTATTTAATTAGATTAAAATTTGTTATAGTTTAAATCATTGCATTTTGGACTTCGCCTTCAAGCCATGCACTGATATTTTTAAATGCAATATCAGCTCTTTTTACCATTGCCTCTGTTGTAGCAAAGCCAATATGCGGAGTTAATATCACATTCGGTGCATTTAAAAGTGGATTATCTTTGCTAATCGGCGGTTCTGTATCAAATACATCTACACCTGCTCCTAAAATCGCACCTTCTTTTAATGCAGTAGCTAAAGCCACACTATTTACAACAGCCCCTCTAGCTGTATTGATTAAAATTGCATTTTGCTTCATCTTTTTGATATTTTCGCTGTTGATTAAATCCCTAGTAGCTTCATTAAGTGGCACATGAACTGATACAATATCGCACACGCTCAACAATTCATCTAAAGCCACAAATTTTATTCCATCAATATCTTTTGTAGTGCGACTATAGGCATATACCTCACAGCCGAAGGCTTTAGCAATCATAGCAGTTTTCAAGCCAATTGCTCCTGCACCTATAATGCCAAATTTTTTGCCAGCAAGTTCAAATGGCGTAGCCAAAACAGCTTTTGTTTTACCTTCACGCACAGCTTTATCAGCCATGGCTAAATTGCGATAAAGGGATATGATTAAACCAAAGACCAATTCGCTGACAGCTTCATTTGCATATCCTGAGCAGTTGCACACCATAATATCATGTGCTTTGCAATAATCCATATCAATATGGTCAACGCCTGTAAAAGCTACACTGAGCAATTTTAAATTAGCACAATGTTTCAAAACATTTTCTCTAAGTGGCATATTGGCAAGCATTACTACATCTGCATCGCTTGCACGAGAAATCTTTTCTTCATCATCTTTTGACATACTATTATAATAAATTAAATCCACGTCTTTTGGCAAAAATTTAGCCTTTAATCCTTCCACTTGTTCTTTTGTGATAGCTAATGGTTCAATAATTGCGATTTTCATAAGTTCCACCTCAAATTATTAATATTTTTATAAAATTCATTATATCACAATAAAAACAAGTTCATTGATATTTTTCTTGCTTTTTATGTAATAAATTTATAAATTAAAAGATTCTACAATAAATACTAGAGAGAAAAATTTATTGTAGAATCTTTTAAAATTTTTATTTAATCGGCAAGAATTTTTTTATTTTTCTTCTTCCGGATATTTTAATCCCCACTGATTTCTTATTTTGGTCATAATATCCATGACATCTTTAGTGTAATCCAAATGCATTTTATCTTGTGCATTTTTATTTGCAAGGGTGTATTCCATATCTTCTACTTCATACAATAATGCATTTTCTGTATTTCCTGCTTTTATTACTTCTTTATGTCCGTCTTCTGTATAAGTAATTACAGCTTCTTGACCGCGAGGATATTCAAATATTTCTATATATCCCTTATCAAAAGATACTGTACCCCTCTTAGGCTGTTTAGCATGCAACGATAATATTACGCTTGCCATTTCTTCTTCACTATTTTTTAATAGAATACTCGCTTGTTCATCGACACCTGTTGGGGCAAATTTTACCTGCGATAAAACTTCTGTCGGCTTAGATGTCATAAACCATCTCACAAAAGATAATGCATATACCCCTATATCGAGCATTGCACCACCTGCTAAATTGCGATTGAAAAAGCGATTTTTCATATCGTATTCTTTATAACTGCCAAAATTCATCTGAATTAATTTTAATTCGCCTAATTTTCCTGATTTAATAATCTCATTTAATTTTTGATAAATTGGCATATGAAAAATAGTCATTGCTTCGGCAAGCACGACATTATTTTTTTCAGCTAAATTAATAGCTTCATCTAATTCATCGCTATTTAAAGTAATAGATTTTTCACAAAGAACGTGTTTTCTAACATTTAATGCTTTACGCAAATATTCAATATGCGTGTTATGTGGGGTGGAAATATAAATAATGTCTACATCTTTATCTTCAAATAATTCATCTATATTATTGTAGACTTTTTTAATATTATATTTTTCTGCAAATAATACTGCTTTATCATAAGTGCGATTTGCTACAGAGTATAAATTTTCGCCTCGCATTTGCAATGCTTGTGCCAACTGATTGGCAATTACTCCACTCCCTAAGGTTGCCCAACGATATTGTTTCATTATTTACCACCCTTATTTTATACTTTATTAGTTATAAAAATAGGCGGAAGTTTTTACGCTCCGCCTATTTATTTTCATCATTTAAAGTAAGCCACGCCTGCTTCAAATAATTTTTGGTCTTTAGCACCTGGAACATTTTGAGCAATGTATTTACCAATACGTTCAGAGTGTCCCATTTTACCAAGGATTCGTCCATCAGGACTTGTGATACCTTCGATTGCCCAAACAGAACCATTAGGATTTGATTCAATATCCATGGAGATATTGCCTTTAGCATCTACATATTGAGTTGCAATCTGTCCATTTGCTTTAAGCTGTGCTAAAACTTCAGGACTTGCACAGAAACGACCTTCCCCGTGGGATACAGCGATTGTGTGAACATCGCCAACATTTACATTGTTAAACCATGGAGAAAGGTTAGATACAACTTTTGTTTCAACCATGCAAGATACATGGCGACCAATTTCGTTGTAAGTTAAGGTTGGATATTCTGGAGTTAATTCTTGAATATCGCCAGATGGAACTAAGCCTAATTTTATCAAAGCTTGGAAACCGTTGCAGATACCGAGCATTAAGCCATCGCGGTTTTTGAGTAAATTGCGAACTGCTTCTGTAATGCGTGGATTTCTAAACATAGCTGCAATAAATTTACCAGAACCATCTGGCTCATCACCACCGCTAAAGCCACCTGGGAGCATTACGATTTGAGATTCGTTAATTCCTTTTACGATAGCTTCAACAGATTCTTCAACCATTGCACCTGTTAAGTTTCTGATGACTAAAGTCTGAGCCTGTCCACCTGCTCTGTTGAAGGCTTTTGCTGTATCGTATTCGCAGTTTGTGCCAGGGAATACAGGAATAAAAATACGAGGTTTAGCAAAAGAAAGCGGACTTTTAGCAATAGTTGTTGCTGTAAATAATTCAGCTTCTTTACCTTTACCTGTGGATTTATGCACATGAGTAGGGAAGATTGCTTCAAGTGGTTTTGTATAGGATTCTTCAGCTTCTGCTAAATCAATTACAGTATCTTTGCAGATGATTTTAGCTTCGCTTGTAACGCTACCTAATGCGTATGCACCTGTTCCTTTTAATTCTTCAATTGCAGATTCATCGCTTAATTCTAAGATGATTGCACCGTAATCACAGCTAAAGAGATTTTCGCTATCAATTTCATCATTGAAAGTAAAGCCGAGATTGTTACCAAAAGTCATTTTGCTGATAGCAGCAGCGATACCGCCAACGCCAACACTCTTAGCAGCTAAAACTTTGCCTGATTTAATGAGTGCATGAATTTTATCAAAGTTTGCAGTCAATTTTTCTACTACCGGCATTGCAAATTCATCACGGTAAGTAGGTACAACTACAACGTTACTTCCTGCCTTTTTAAATTCTGGAGAGGTAACTTTGTCTGCTTTTACCATATCCACAGCAAATGCAATCAAAGAAGGTGGTACTGTCATGTCCATAAAGGTACCAGACATGGAGTCTTTACCGCCGATAGCAGCAGTTCCAAATTGATGCTGTGCCCACAATGCACCTAAAAGTGCTGCAAATGGTTTACCCCATTTTTCTTCGTCTTTGCCTAGGCTTTCAAAATACTCTTGAAGAGTTAAGCGGATTTTTGCATAATCGCCACCGATTGCTACCATTTTAGTAATAGCTTCAACGATAGAGTACACTGCACCGTGGAATGGGCTCCAAGACATTAAATAAGGGTTAAAGCCGAAAGTCATAGCAGTTGCTGTATCAGTTGTGCCTTCTAAAAGTGGAAGAGTTGCCACCATACCTTCAGCTGGAGTCATCTGACGTTTGCCACCAAATGGCATAAGCACAGTATTAGCACCGATTGTGGAGTCGAATTGTTCGCTCAAACCTTTTTGGCTACATACATTTAAATCTTTTAAAGTGTTGAGCCAAGCATCTTTTACAGAGCCTTCTACTTTTCTTGTTTCATCGAAATAAGTTGTGCCTTCTGGCATTGTTACAACAGCTTTAGTATGCTGTTTTACACCGTTTGTCTGAAGGAACGAACGCTTGATACTTACGATATCTTTGCCACGCCAATTCATCACAAGACGAGGTTCTTTCGTTACAGTAGCTACAAGTGTTGCTTCTAAATTTTCTTTGCTAGCTTCAAAGATGAATTTATCTGCATCTTTTGCTTCAACAACTACTGCCATACGTTCTTGAGATTCGGAAATAGCAAGTTCTGTTCCATCAAGACCATCATATTTTTTCTTAACTTTATCAAGTTCAATTACAAGACCATCAGTCAATTCACCGATAGCAACAGCTACACCGCCTGCACCAAAGTCATTGCAACGTTTGATTAAACGGCTAACTTCAGGATTTCTAAACAAACGCTGTAATTTGCGTTCAGTTGGAGGATTACCTTTTTGTACTTCTGCTCCACATTCAGTTAAAGATTCTAAAGTATGTTCTTTAGAAGAACCTGTAGCACCGCCGATACCGTCGCGACCAGTTCGTCCACCAACTAAGATTACAACATCTCCTGCTTGTGGCACAAAACGCACTACATTTTCTTTTGGAGCAGCAGCTACTACTGCACCGATTTCTAAACGTTTAGCAGCATATCCTTCATGATAGATTTCATGAACTTCGCCCGTTGCAAGACCGATTTGGTTACCGTAAGAGCTGTAACCATGAGCTGCACCGCGAGTAATTTTACGCTGTGGAAGTTTGCCTTTAATTGTGTCTTTTAAGCTACGGCGAGGGTCAGCTGCACCTGTTACACGCATAGCTTGATATACATAGGAACGACCAGAAAGTGGGTCGCGGATAGCACCGCCAAGGCAAGTAGCAGCACCACCAAATGGTTCAATTTCAGTAGGATGATTGTGGGTTTCGTTTTTAAACATTACAAGCCAATCTTCTTCTTTTCCATCGACATTGGCTTTTACTACAATGCTACAAGCATTGATTTCTTCTGATACATCAAGGTCATCTAATTTACCTTCTTCACGAAGTTTACGCATACCCATAACAGCTATATCCATTAAAGTTATATCTTTATGAGTTCTGCCTAAAAGTTCACGGTCATTTAAGTACAACTGATAAGCAGCATTAATTGAAGGAGCGTATTTGCCTTCTTCAATTTTTACATCATCAATAGCAGTTGTAAACGTAGTATGGCGGCAATGGTCAGACCAATACGTATCAATTACACGAATTTCAGTAATACTTGGGTCACGATGTTCTTCGTTTTTAAAATACTCTTGGCAGAATTTGAAATCTTCCTCGCTCATAGCAAGTCCTAATTCATTTTTAAGAGCCTTTAACTGTTCATCGTTTAATGAGCCAAAACCTGTCATGATTTTTACATCACTAGGTTGTGCCATAGTCATTGCTAAAGTCTGTGGTTTTTCAAAAGACGCTTCACGTGCTTCTACAGCATTTATACAGTAATTTTTAATCTGAGCAAAAGTTGCGTCATCAACCTTTCCTTCTAAGATAATTACTTTAGCTGTGCGAATCACAGGACGTTCTTTTTGTGTAACGAGCTGTACACACTGACTTGCAGAATCCGCAGTTTGGTCAAATTGCCCTGGCAGAGCTTCTACTGCAAAGATGCGACAATTATCTTCCTCTACCTGCGGTAATTTTTCTTCATAAATAACATCTACTGGTGGTTCATAAAATACTACTGGTTTTGTTTGTGCATATTCTGCATCAGTTAAGCCTTCAATATCATAACGGCGAATAACTCTTACAGATTTTACATTTTCTAATGCAAACAATTCTTTCAAATCAGCACATAATTTTTGTGCTTGAACATCAAAACCTTGGCGTTTTTCAACATACAATCTTCTAACTGACAATTTTATTCCTCCTGTAAATTAAGAAAAAGCTCAATTCTATTGTACATTAGATATCTTTCAATGTCTATTTTTTAGATTTAACAATTTATAATCACAATAAAAAAATTTTACACGGATTTAACTTAAAGCTAATAGAGATTTCTCAATGATATTTTATATTCTTAATCGTAAGCTATAGAAATTATTTTTTTACTTTTGGAGGATAATTATTTATGTTTGATATCGGCAATAAGCACTATGAATTTTTTGATATGCTAAATCAGCACGCTAAGTATTTTAATCAAGGAGCTAAAATCATGCATGAAGTCATGATAAATTACAACACCGCTCACAATAAATTAGAAGAAATCAAAGAGATTGAACATCGTGCAGATGATATCACTCACGATACAGTTACAAAATTAAATCAGGTATTTATAACTCCTATCGACAGAGAAGATATCTTTGCTCTTTCCTATGGTCTTGATGACGGCGTCGACAATATCCATGGAAGTCTTGAGCGTGTAATTATGTATGAGGCAGGAAAGCCAAAGACAGATGGACCAGCAAAACTTGCGGAATTATTGATTAGGGCAACAGAAGAACTCGTGCGAGCTACTTCGCTACTTAGAACTATCAAAAGCGACTACCTTGAAATATTAGAATGCACTAATCGCATTTTAAAATATGAAAGCGAAGGCGACAGCGTATATCGCCGTGAAATGTCCAATCTATTCAAGAGCGAAAAAGACCCTATTACACTTGTGAAATGGAAAGATATTTTGCAATGCCTTGAAGATACGCTTGACCAGACAAAACATATTTCCGATACCTTAAAAGGAGTTGTAATGAAATATGCTTGAAAATGCCAGCGTACTTATCATACTCGTCATCGTCTTAGCTTTGACTTTTGACTTTGTGAATGGCTTTCACGATACGGCAAATGCCATTGCAACTTGCGTATCCACTCGTGCAGTATCGCCCGCTGTTGCCATTATCATGTCGGCAATTTTAAATTTTGCCGGTGCAATGATTAGCACAGGTGTTGCCAAGACAATCGGCGGTGATATTGTGCAATCAGCCTCCATGGTAAACGAAGTCATAATTATATCTGCCCTAGCTGGAGCAATCATCTGGAATCTCATCACTTGGTATTTTGGTATGCCCAGCAGTTCATCGCACGCTCTAGTCGGCGGTATCATTGGAGCTGTCATCATCTCTGTCGGATTTATGGGATTAAATGGCTACGGCATTTTAAAAATCTTTTTATCATTGGTTTTATCGCCACTTGCTGCTATGGTCATCGGCTACATCACACTTCAAGTGATTTTTGCAATTTGCCACTCCATGAAACCTGCAACGGTAAACGATAATTGCAATAGATTACAACTTATCTCAGCTGCTTTGATGGCATTTGCTCACGGCTCTAACGACGCCCAAAAATCCATGGGTATTATCACCTTGGCACTTTTAAGCGGTGGCTACATCGGAGCTTTAGAAGTTCCTATGGCTGTAAAATTATCTTGTGCCTTTGCTATGGCTCTTGGCACATCTTTTGGCGGTTGGAAAATCATTCGCACAGTCGGCGGAAAAATATTTCGCATGCAACCGGTGCATGGCTTTGCAGCAGATTTAAACTCTGCCATCACTATCTTTGGAGCAACACTGCTTCATCTTCCTGTATCCACAACTCACGTCGTATCAGGTTCAATCATGGGCGTTGGCTCTGCCCAACGAGTAAAAGCTGTTCACTGGGACGTAGCTCGCCAAATGCTCACAGCATGGATAATGACCATTCCTTGCACCGCAGTTTTAAGTGCAATAGTTTATATTATCTTGCATTTATTTATCTAAAAGTTATAAAATAAGTTATAATATTAGAGTATTTATCTTTAAAAGATTTAAGATAAATACTTTTTTATTTGCCATAATTAAAAAAGAAAGTAGCTAGATAAATGATTATACGAAGATATTTACCAACAGATTGTAAAGAAATAATCACACTATTTTATAACACCGTTCACAGTGTAAATGCTAAAGATTATACGAAAAAGCAATTAGATGTTTGGGCTACAGGAAAAGAAAATCTAAATGATTGGAATAAATCGCTATTAAATCATTACACTTTAGTTGCAACTATAGCTGGTGTAATTGTAGGCTTTGGCGACATAGACAAATCAGGCTATTTGGATAGATTGTTCGTACATAAAGACTATCAGCAAAAAGGCATAGGCAGTGTTCTTTGCAATGAATTAGAAAAAATATCGCCAAACAAAATCACCGTTCACGCTTCTATTACAGCAAAGCCTTTTTTTCTCAAAAGGAATTACACTATGATAAAAAAGCAAGAAGTAATTCGCCAAAATATCTCACTTACAAATTTTTTCATGGAAAAATCCCTTTGATTTTAATATATTTATAAGAATTCTATTGTATAATACTCTTTATCAAAATATTAAAAATCAGTTGAGGTGAAATCCATGAAAAATATTTCTAAGAAAATAATTGCTGTATTGCTTGCTACTATCTTTTCCATAGGAGCTTTTGCACTGCCTGCTCAAGCAAAAAACAAAGAAATAAGTTCCATTGATATGATTGATAAAGGCGTGGCAGACACAGGCGAAATTCATTTTACGAAAAACGATAAAGAACTCGTCGAATCAAAAGAAAACTACACCGTTGCCGTCTTGCCTTACGTAGATGTTTCAGGTCTTGAGGGCAGAAGCCGTGAAATGGCAGTAAATGCTGTCAAAGAAACGCTAAAGACTAAATATCCTGAAAAAAAATCAAGCACTGTAAAAATCGCAAGTAGCAACGATGTACAAAAAGCTATGCAAAAATATCCTTTTGAAAATCCAGAAGCACCAAAACTCGAAGAACTCTTAGCCATAGGTAAAGCGTGCAAAGCTGATAGAGTCATCTTCATCAGCAATCTTCCGGTGCGAGAAAAAGAAACAGGATTTATGCTAATCGCCGGCACTCAAACATACAGTGCTACTGTAACAATGAAATTAAAATGCGTTGATGTAACTACAGGAAGATATCTTTTCAATCAAAATCTCGAAGGAATTGGCTCGTCCTCTTCGATTAATTTCTGGCGATTTGGTGAACCAAGCAAAGCTAGAGCCGTAAAAGACGGTGTTACAGATTGCATGAAAAACTTTTTGACTTCGTTCTATTGATAAGCACAAATAAAAAATTGTAAATTTATATCAATTTTATTAATATTTAGCTTGCATTTTCCTAAAAAAATATGCTAACATAGTTACAATAAAAGCAAATCATGCAATGCAATGAACGGAAAAGTATAATTTTAATTTGCACTTCAGAGAGATAGCGGTCGGTGAAAGCTATTAGTCGATAAAATTAGAAAGCTACCCGTGAGCATCTGGCAAAACCAGACGCTGTGCCAGCGATAATGGCTTTAAGTGAGCTAATGCTAACTAAGGTGGTACCACGGGAAAAGCCCTCGTCCTTTATTTTGGACGAGGGCTTTTATTATTGCATTTCATCTTTAGCTTTTAAATTGTGTGCACAATTTATCAATATATATTTTAATCCAATTTAATACTAGGAGTTGATTAGATGCGTGATTTATTAGAACTTCTCGAACACGATGCTCGCCGTTCTACAAAAGAGCTGGCAACAATGCTCTCTCGTTCAGAATACGAAGTTGAAGAACAGCTCAAAAAATTAGAGCGAGATAAAATTATTCTCGGCTATAATACCATGGTCGATTGGCATAAATTTGGCGACAATGATGTAACAGCTATGATTGAAGTTACAGTTGCTCCTCAGCGTGAAGTTGGCTTTGACACTGTAGCTGAAAGAATCTATCGCTTTGATGAAGTAAAAACCGTTTATTTGATGTCAGGTGGTTTTGATTTGCTTGTAATCTTAGAAGGCAAAACGCTCGATAAAGTGGCTGACTTTGTTGCTCGTCGTCTTTCTACTATCGAAGGCGTAACTTCAACTCGCACTCACTTCATGCTCAAAGCCTACAAAAAAGACGGCACCATCATTGATGACCAAGAAAAAGACCATAGATTGGTGGTATCACCATGAATTGGGACGAAAATTTATCTACAATTGTAACGCATACAAAAGGTTCGGGCATACGTCGCTTTTTTGATATTGCCTCTACTATGGAAGATGTAATCAGCCTCGGCATTGGAGAACCTGATTTTGTTACACCTTGGACAATACGTGAAAGCTGTGTCTACGGTTTAGAGCGTGGCTACACTTCTTACACTAGCAATAAGGGAATGTATGAACTTCGCCACGCTATAACTCATATGTATGCTAAAAAATACGGCGTTAAATACTCTCCTGAAGATAATGTACTCGTAACAGTCGGCGTTAGCGAAGCTGTAGATATCGCTATGCGAGCTGTGATTAATCCTGGAGATGAAGTCTTAATCCCTGAACCTTGCTACGTATCTTACGCTGCTTGTACTACTCTTGCTGGCGGAAAAGCTGTAGCTGTTCCTAGTGACCCTAAAAATGAATTTAAAGTAACTCCAGCTGATTTAGAAAAATACGTTACAGCAAAGACAAAAGTTTTGTTGATTGGCTACCCAAATAATCCAACAGGTACAATCTTAGAAAGAGACGAACTACTAGCTTTAGCTGAATTTGCTCAAAAGCACGATTTAATCGTAATGTCTGATGAAATCTACGGCGATTTAACATACGGCAACAAAGAACATATTTGTTTTTCTGCTCTGCCCAATATGCAAGAACGCACTATTTTATTAAACGGTTTTTCTAAAGCATATGCGATGACAGGCTGGCGACTTGGCTATGCACTTGCACCAAAACAAGTGATTTCAGCCATGAATAAAATTCACCAATACACCATGATTTGTGCTCCTATCACAGCCCAAATCGCAGGATTAGAAGCTCTTAGAAATGGCGAAAAGCACATGAAAAAAATGGTCGCTGAATATGACCGTCGCCGTCGCCTTATCTACGAAGGATTTACTAGCATGGGCTTAAAATGCTTCGAACCAAAAGGAGCTTTTTACATCTTCCCTGATATCACTAACACAGGTTTAAGCTCTGAAGAATTTGCCGAACAATTATTACGACGCCAACACGTTGCCGTAATTCCAGGCAATGCCTTTGGACAGTGTGGCGAAGGATTTATTCGTGCCTCTTACGCTACTTCTGTCGACAATATCAGCGAAGCTCTCGCTCGCATTAAAAATTTCTTAGACAAATTATGATAAAAAAGGTTCTATAATAAATGTTGGGGTTTGAGAAAATTCTCAGGCTCTAAC
>Cebus_capucinus_imitator_PRJNA485217_SSR105__coassemble_277_pt1 | contig 29000 bp, 25 predicted proteins | sample Cebus_capucinus_imitator_PRJNA485217_SSR105__metabat2_high_PE_005 | metagenome-assembled genome bin Cebus_capucinus_imitator_PRJNA485217_SSR105 | reverse complement strand
TAAATCTTTTGAGGCAATAGCTAATTTATCCTCTAAACTAGCCAAACTACTACGACGCAATACAGCTTTAATGCGTGCTATCAATTCCATGACGCCGAAAGGCTTTGCCACGTAATCATCAGCTCCACTATCTAAGCCTGCAATTTTATCGTATTCACTGCCACGAGCTGTAAGCATAATCACCGGAATATTTTTTGTCTGCTCATCTTTGCGAATGCAATTTAAAATCTCCATGCCACTTATCTTAGGGAGCATGATGTCTAACAAGATTAAATCAGGCAGAGATTTTTTTACAGCAGGAAAAAATTCATCAGCACTTGTAAAACCCTGCGATTCAAAGCCTGATGATTGCAAAGCGTAAACGACTAACTCTCGCACACTTTCATCATCTTCAACACAGTAAATTTTCTTCATAAAATTTAACACTTCCTCAATTATCTTTTAAATACTTAAAATCAGTATAAGAAAATTTTATGTACTATACAATAAATAAACTCTATATTTTACACATATTTTACAATGCATAGAAATAAAAAAGCATTTACTCTAACTTACGTCAAAGTAAATGCTCTTTTAGATGCCCATAATGCCGTTATCTTTTTTCTGCCTAGACCTGCTGGTTGCAGGTGGGTATCCTGAATTTAAGTTTTGTTATTCGCTCAAAGACGATTCAACAGCTCTTAAATTACTTTCCGAATTCCCGTTTAGTAAGAGTAAGGTTAGACAATATAAAAAGACCCACGCACATTGCAGGCATATTCCGTTATTAACTGATAATATAATAGCACAAAGCCAATATATTATCAAGAAGAAAAAATTTTGCCAAGATAAAATGACTTGCAGATAATCAATCCCTCAGTTAAAATAAATATTAATTGAACTGTTTGTAATAGAACTTAAATATAAAATACAGAAGGGAATTTTTCTTATGAATACAGATTACAGTGTAGCTATTTCTAGTTATGGCGATTTAGGTTATATCGAATATGATAGCACAGCAAAAACAGCAAATATTGTATTTAACAACGAAGAAGCAAAAACTCGTGTTGAAACATTTTTAAATACAAAACTCACTTTGCAAATACCGCACGAAACACTTCACGATTTTACGACAATCACTATCGACCCACTTGCAGATATTGAATCTCTTCAATTAGCATTAACTCGCCTTTGGGAAACAACAGAAGTTCATGTTGATTGGAGCCGTCCTGTCGATTATGTAAAAAACGGTATTCGTAGTCTAAAAGATTTATAATAATCTAGCCATATTTATAATGCTCTTTAGGGCATTTAGATATGGCTTTTATTTTAATCAAGATTATCTACATAGAAAATTTTAAAAAGAGGTGCATATTATGAGCGAACTTCAAAAATGTTTAAATGGCGAAATTTTTAATTGCGTCGATAGCGAACTTACAACTATTATTTCCAACGCTAGAAAACTTATAAAACAATACAATCAGACAAGCCACGATGATAGTAAAACATCAGCTATAATTTTAGGACAAATGTTTAACAAAATAGGCAAAAATGTAAAAATAGATAGACCTTTTTACTGCGATTACGGCAAGAATATCTCCATTGGCGATGATGTCATTATCAACATCAACTGCACCTTTGTAGATTGCAATAAAATTACTATCGGCAACAAAGTTTTAATCGCCTCCAATGTACAAATTTATACAGCAACTCACCCTGTTGAAGTTTGCGAGCGTCTTATCGAAAATTGGAGCGAAAACTCAGACCATGCCTTTTTCAATACTTATGCACTGCCCGTAACGATTGAAGATAATGTTTGGATTGGCGGTGGCACGATTATTTTACCAGGAGTTACCATTGGCAAAAACTCCGTGATTGGAGCAGGAAGCGTTGTCAATAAATCCATTCCTGAAAACAGTCTTGCTGTCGGAAATCCCTGCCGAGTTATTCGCAAAATCAATCAAAAATAAATTATAAATTCTTTAAAAGTGCTAAACTACCATGGTTTTAGCACTTTTTTAATCTATATAAGTATTTTGGACATACGCTATCTTGCTATTTAATTTTGTCCTAAATGGTTAAAGACTTAATAATATATCTTCAGATTGAATTTAATGAGGTAAATATTTTATAATTATAGTGTAAGTTGAAACCGGTTATTCAAATAAATACAAGGATTTTAATTGTATGAAAATAAATGAACGTTCAAAAATTATCATTAAAACATTATTGGAACATAATACTTATGTTACTGCTAGTGAAATAGCAAATCTACTAAATGTAAGCGTTAAAACCATAACAAGACAATTATCTGACGTTGAAAAGATTTTAAATCACTATGATTTAAAGCTTGAACGAAAAACTAGCAAAGGTATGAGGATAGTTGGCAACCTCGAAACAAAAAATAAAGCAAAAGACATTCTAATCAATTCCATCACTAAACAAACTCATCATGAATATTCCCCAGCAGAAAGACATAATATCATACTCAGTCATCTATTAAAATCTCAAGAGCCCATAAAACTCCTTGCTCTAGCAAAATTACTAGATGTTACAGAAGCTACCATCAGCAATGACTTAGACAAGCTAGAAGCGTGGATTGATAAAATGAATTTGAGTCTTGTCAGAAAACCCGGACTTGGAATTTACCTTGAAGGGCTAGAAAAAGATATCAGAAAAGCAATCATCAACCATATCTACTCACATATTCATGAAAAAAACTTTTTGCAACTTCTCTACCATAAAAGCACTGATAATGCAAAACTGCTTAGCGATGCTGATAAATTTCTCCTCGATTTAGTGGATAAAAATCTCATTCAACAAGTGGAAATAGCAGTGCAAGCTGGAATGGGTAAAACGACTTACAATTTGTCTGAAAATGCATTTTCAGGACTTGTAGTTCATCTAACACTAGCGGTGCAAAGATTATTAAAAGGCGAGTCTATAATTATCGATAGCAATTTTTTGACAAAGATAAAAGCTAAACCAGAATTTAATATTGCTAAAGAAATCGGCAATCAAATTGACCAGATATTCAAGATAAAAGTTCCCGATGAAGAAATAGCCTACATTGCTATGCATTTATTGGGTGCAAGAAACAATTATCAGCAAGCATTAAATCTGCAATACAATAGCTTTCAATTTATCAAAATCGCTAAAAAAATTATAGACATCGCCGAAAAAGAAACAAAGTTATCTATAAAGAAGAAAAGCAAAGTTCTCTTAGGATTAGTAAAGCACTTAGTGCCAGCGGCAACACGCATAAAATTAAAAATGGAAATACGAAATCCGCTCTTATCTCAAATGAAAGAAAAATATCCTCATTGGATGAAAGTCGCTAAAAAATCGGCAAAACCTCTTGAAGATATTCTCGGCACAGATTTGCCCGAGGCTGAAATTGCCTATCTTGCTATGCACTTAGGTTCAGCCCTTGAAGAGAGCAAACATCAACAGCAAAACTTCAATGTTTTAGTTGCTTGTCCCACAGGAATTGGAACTTCTAAACTACTAGCTTCTCAACTAAAAAAAGCCTTTACTAATCTAAATATTGTAGCAGTCGTATCTGCTATAAATATCGACTACGATTTTTGCCAAAAAGAAAATATCGCTTTTATCATCTCAACGGTGCCAATCGAACTAAAAGATGAAGTAAATCTGCCCGTCGTCGTCGTGGATTTTATGTTGCACGAGGAAGACAAAGATAATATCATTCGCCAAATCGACAAAGTTAGTCTGTTAGCTCCAACGAGCGAGAAAAAAAGCGTAAACTTTAGTCTTACTGACAAATTATCGCAATTAAATCAATACAGCAATTATATAACAGAAATTTTAAATGGATTTTTTTATATTGAACTTATAAATATAAATAGTATTGATAAGCTGTGCGATAAGGTCAGCACTTATGTAGCAAACGAAACCGAGGCTAAAAATTTAGCTTGCGATTTAAAAACTCGCGAAACAAAAGGCAGTACGATTTTCAACAACTTAATGATTTTGCACACAAAGACAACAGCTGTAAAAAAATTGACTGTTGGAATAGCTCATCTAGCAAAAGATAACAATATCAAAGCCAATACAACTAGCGAAAAATTTTCTGTAGTCTTAATCTTAATCGTGCCAACTGAGGTAAACGAAAAAGCATTAGAAACTATAGGCTACATCTCCGAAAGTTTAGTCGATAACTTAAATCTATTTGATATCTTATTTGAAGGCTCTAAAGAAGAAATCTTCCTCGAGCTAGAGAAAATATATACAAATTATTTTAATGAAAAATACAAAAAGATAATGGAGGTTTAAATCATGTCTGACGCAACAAAAGGCAATGCTGCACAAGAAAAGATGCAAAAATTTGGTAGATTTTTAAGCAGTATGGTAATGCCAAACATCGGTGCATTTATCGCTTGGGGTTTACTCACAGCATTATTTATTCCAACTGGCTGGATTCCAAATGAATATTTGGCTCAAGCAGGTGGCCCAATGTCTAAATGGCTAATTCCACTTCTAATCGGTTACAGCGGTGGTAGTGCTATTTATCAGCACCGTGGCGGTGTTTTAGGTGCAATCACAACTGCTGGTATCATCGCAGGTTCTGACATTCCAATGTTCTTAGGAGCAATGATTGTAGGCCCATTCGCTGGCTGGTGTATCAAAAAATTCGATGATGTATTCCAAGATAAAATCCCAACAGGCTTTGAAATGCTCATCAACAACTTCTCTGCAGGTATTTTAGGCGGTATCTTAGCACTCTTAGCTTATGCTATCGTAGGCCCAATCGTAAGCTCATTAAATGAAATCTTGCGTAGCGGTGTAGAATCCATCGTTAATATCGGTCTTATTCCTCTTGTTTCTATCCTTGTTGAACCTGCTAAAGTTTTATTCTTAAACAACGCAATCAACCACGGTGTATTTAGTCCAATCGGTATTCAAGAATCCCAAGAAGTTGGTAAATCTATCTTCTTCATGATTGAATCAAACCCAGGCCCTGGTCTTGGTATGCTCCTTGCTTTCTGCTTAGTGGGCAAAGGTATGGCAAAAAGCTCCGCTCCTGGTGCTGCAATCATTCACTTCTTAGGCGGTATTCATGAAATCTACTTCCCATACATTCTCATGAAACCTGTTCTCTTATTGGCTGTTATTCCTGCTGGCATGGCTGGCGTATTCACATTGAGCGTACTCGATGGCGGTCTTATCGCTCCTGCTTCCCCCGGTAGTATCTTCGCTATCTTAGCTATGACTCCAAAAGGAGCCTACTTTGCTAACATCGCAGCCGTTGTAGTTGCAACTGCTGTATCTTTTGTCATCTCCTCTATCTTCATCAAAGCTTCTAAAGATGAAGGTTCTTCTTTAGAAGAAGCACAGCAAAATATGAAAGATATGAAAGCTCGCAGTAAAGGTATCCGTCCTGAAGGCGAAAAAGTTGTATCTGGCAGTGAACTCAAGAAAATTATCTACGCTTGCGACGCAGGCATGGGCTCTTCTGCAATGGGTGCAAGTGCCTTGAGAAATAAACTCAAAAAAGCAGGCTACGGTTACATTCACGTAAGCAACTGTGCAATCGGCAATATTCCATCTGACGCTCAAATCGTAGTATCTCACGAAAAATTAGCTGACCGTGCTATTGAAGATTCTCCACAGGCAGAACATATCTTCGTTCAAGACTTCATCAAAAATAATGTATTCGATATCATTTTAGATAAATTGCAAAATCAAGACGCAAAAGCTCCTGTGCAAGAATCTCCTGTTGAAACTGCAAAAGAGGCAAAAGCTGTAGAAGATGAAACAGTGTTAAAACGCAAAAATATCAAACTCGGTTTAGATAGCGTATCCAAAGAAGAAGCTATTAAAATGGCAGGTACTCTTTTATATAAATCCGGCTATGTAGGCAAAGAATACATCGATGGTATGCTCGCTCGTGAAAAAGATGTAAGCACCTTTATGGGTCGTGGCATTGCAATTCCTCACGGTGAAAACGCAGTTAAAGATAGCGTTAAAAAATCAGGTCTTGTAGTTTTACAATTCCCTAATGGCGTAGACTTTGGCACAGGCAAAGCTCATTTAGTAATCGGTATCGCAGGCAAAGGTGACGAACATCTTGCAATCTTAGCAAATATTGCTATCGCTCTTGATGAATATACAGATGAACAAATGGAAGAATTCTTTAATACTAAAGATACTGAAGCTCTCTATACTTTATTCACAAAGAGCAATGATTAATATATAATCAAAGAGTAATTAAGATTTTATAGATAAACTTAGGAGGATTTTCTCATGAAAAAGAAAGCTGTACATTTTGGTGCTGGCAATATCGGCAGAGGTTTTATTGGTGAATTATTATTTGAATCCGGTTTTTCTACAACTTTCGTTGACGTTGTAAAACAGACTGTAGATTACATCAATGAACATAATTCTTATGAAATGTATGTTATCGACAACAATTACGAGAAAAAAGTCATCACTGATGTGTGTGCATTTTCTCCAATAACTAATGAAGCAGAAGTTGTTGAAGCTATTTGCAATGCAGATATCATCACTACATCTGTATGCGTAGATAACTTAGATAAAATCGCTCCTACTTTAGCAAAAGGCTTAAAAGAACGCTTAGCTCGCGGTGGCAAAAAAGTCGACGTAATGGCTTGTGAAAATGCATTTTATGCTACAGATATGCTCAAAAAAGCCTTGGCAGAAAATACAAAAGCTCCTATCAGCGTTGAAGAATTAAATAAAATCGGTGCATTCCCAAATGTAGCAGTAGACAGAATTGCACTAAGCACTGAAGTAAATGGTGTAAGAGTTCCACAAATTCAATTAGCATTTGAACTTGTAATCGAAAAAGATAAAATGGTTGACCCACAGAGCGAACCAATCAAAGGTGCTGAATATGTGGAAAATCTCGGTATGTATCTTGAACGCAAATTGTATGTATTCAACTGCGGTCATGCTACTACTGCATATCTTGGCTATCACAACAACTATGCTACAATTCACGATGCACTTGAAGTTAGCGAAATCAAAGCTGATGTTGTAGCTACAATGAAAGAATCTGCAATGGCTATGACTAAAAAATATCCATTTAAATTTGAAGAACTTGAAAGCTATATCGAAAAGATTTTAAAACGTATTTCTCTTGAAGATTTACATGACGATGTTGCTCGTGTTGGTCGTTCTCCAATTAGAAAATTAAACGAAATCGACCGTTTAGTTGGCCCAGCTCTTCTTGCAGAAAAATACGATTTGCCAAACACTCATTTGGCAAAAGCTATAGCAGCAGGCTATGCATTCAATCCTGCTGAAGATGAACAAGCTGTTGAAATCCAAGAGTTCATCAAAACAAACGGCATTGAAAAAGCTGTTGAAAAATATTCTAATCTCACAAGTGCAAACAAATTATTTGGTGAAGTAATCAGTGCTTACAATGCATTGATGGCTTAATAGATACAACGCCTCACCTACTATCTATATTAAATTATAATAGAAAAATACATCGGCAGTGATATTGATTTATCACTGCCACTTTTTTATGTCTTATCTCTTGACTATGGTATTACACCATACTTTATAATAATATCAAAGAGCTATGAAATAAAAAGGACGTGTATATTATGGCTAAAATCGGAGCATGGTTTATGCTCTTATTAGCGATATTGACAGAAATTACCGGAACTTCTCTGATGAAAATTTTTTCCATGCAAGGGGATAATATAGGCTATGTCTATATGCTTTTATTTATCGGCTTTTCTTATTTTGCCCTGAGCAAAGCTGTAGTAAAAATTCCTATAAGCACAGCTTACGCTACTTGGGAAGGACTCGGTTTAATCGGTACGGCATTTATTGCTTGGCTAATATTCAACGAAACCATGCCACTATCAAAAATCTTCGCTTTTTTCATCATTTTAACAGGGCTTGTGATGATTAAAATTGGAACGAAAACAGATTCAAAAGATGATGCAAAAGCAGGTGAATTAGATGAGTGATGCACTACTTGGAACAATTTTTATCCTAGGTGGCGTTTTATCTGACGTTACAGCCAATATTTTTCTCAAAAAATCTGTTGGCTTTAAATACAAAAAGTACGGCATACTTGCAATTATCTTAGTTATAACTGCATTTATTTTTTTAGCAAATGCTATCAAAGTCATGGAGCTAAGCGTAGCCTATGCACTGTTTGGAGCATTGGGACTACTTTTAACCACAACAGTTGATAAATTTTTCTTCAAAGTAAAATTAAACGCCATTGCTATCTTAGGTGCATTTGTGATGATTTTCGGCGTAGTAATGCTTAAAATGATATAATAAAAAGCGACGATACCTATAATCTGTGTATCGTCGCTTTTTTTATTTATGCATGATATATCTATCAGTTGCAAAGTCGAGCATTTCTTGCCAAGATTTAAAACTTGTATTTTTAGCTACGTGTCTATCCATGATTTCTTCAGGCAAATCCTCAAAATCCTTTTGACAAGTGATATTAAATTTGCCACCGTTTAAAAACTTGGTGAAATTTTTATACTTTGTATACTTACGCATAAAGGAAATATCAAATACCTTGTCAAAATCTATTAATTGAGGTTCTAATTCATTTGGCAATTTGTAATATCCTGTGATTTTTACGCCCATGGGTAAATCCTCCAAAATCATTTTTTCAAATATTATATAACTAAAAAAATCGTATGTCATTTTATTTTAATTATTTTCTATGAGAAAGGAATATTCATTATGCAAACAACATCTAGCATTTTGACAAAGGTAAAAGAAAATCTTGGAATCATCACTTTAAATCGTCCTGACTGTTTAAATGCTATGAACGATGAACTCGTTGAAGATTTCCACACAGCACTATTAAATTTAACAGCTGAGGATACCGTTCGCACTATTATTTTAACAGGTGCAGGTCGTAGTTTTTGTGCTGGTGGTGATTTACGCTATATCGAAAGTCTGTCCGACAAAACAGCTCAGACTCATTTTATAAAAAGAGTTGGGCAAATGGCTCTAGCCATCAGAAATTGTCCAAAGCCTGTAATCGCCATGGTAAACGGCATTACGGCAGGTGCAGGAGTAAATCTAATACTTGCCTGCGATATCGTGTGTAGCAGTGATAAAGCAAAATTTATTCAAAGTTTTGTAAATGTAGGTTTAGTTCCCGATTGTGGCGGTATGTATTTGCTCTCGCAGACAGTAGGAGTGCAAAAAGCAAAGGAATTGATGTTCACAGCAGAGGTTGTATCAGCTAGTGAAGCTAAAGATTTAAATATGGTAATGCATTTATATTCGCCGGAAGATTTAATTACTGAAACGGAAAATTTAGCTAAAAAAATTGCAAGTAAAGCACCTATCGCTCTAGCTCAGATGAAGCGAATGTTAAACAAAACCTACACTTCTTTTGACGAGTTTTTACAAGAAGAAGCTACGATTCAAACCATGTGCTTAAACACTGCTGACTGCAAAGAAGGAATTAGTGCTTTTAAAGAAAAACGCTTGCCTAAATTCAGCGGTAAATAATTTTTTATCGCTAAATTCTAAGGCAATTTTAATCTTTCTATGGTATGCTAAAAATATAATGCAAGTTATAAAATAAATTAAAGATTTTGAGGTGATATCATGTTAAAGAAATTGCAAATCATGCTCTACACAATTTGCATGATGATATTTTTAGTTGGAACAGTAAATGCCAACGCTATAGATGAACAAGAAAATCTCACAGTGCAAAACAATGCACTTCAGCTTGAATATGTAACAGGAAATTATCCTACAATAGCCAAAGCGGATAGTATTTTAATCAAATCAAAGATAAATACAGAACTTGAAAAAGTAGTTTCTGATTTTGTCGAACAAATTAAATATCAAAATAAACAAGAAAATATTCCTAATAGCGTTGCAGGCTTTATCAGCTATGATGTCAAAGCCAATACAGATGAGGTGTTTAGTGTAGTAATTCATTGCTCTACCATGTTTAAAGGTGCAGCTCACCCAACAACTTACAGCTACGGCTTGACTTTTGACCACAACGGAAATTTAATCCACTTTATGGATATCATTCAGGAAGATAAAAAATCTGGTAAAAATATCTACACAGAAAAAAATCTCTACAATGCAATCTTAGCTCAATCAGGCGATAGAATTTTCAACGATTCCATCATTCCATTAAAAGCTGATTTTCCTAAAGAATTCTATTTAGATTCTGATAAAAATTTACATCTATTGTTCCAACAATATGAAATCGCTCCTTACGCTGCTGGTTTGATTGATATTACACTAAAATAATGCGATAAATAACAATGGATACTCACTATAAGCTGTCGTGAGTATCCATTTATTTTTTTATCTTATTTGAACTTTATCTTGAATAAAATCAGCTACTACACGACCATAAACTTCATTGTAATCGCTAATCGCTTGAGCGTGAGCTGAATTTTTGAACATATACATCTCTTTTGGCGAGGAACAATTATCGTATAACTCCTGCAAAGTCTTTGGCGGAATCAAAGTATCTGCATCTCCGTGCAAAAATAAAATAGGCGAATGAGCGTGTGATACTGCCTGTAACGGTGATAATTGGTCAAGCGTTGCTCCTGTGTGCCAATACATACATACTTGTGAATAAAACCACAATACATCTAATATTGCCGAATCATTTGGAAGCTGAATCATACTGTGAAGATGATTGTAGTACAAATTTTTTAAATCGCTGTAGGAACTATCCTCTACATAAAAATCAGCTGGATTTTCCGACATTCCACTATGCAAAAGAGAAAATGCTCCGCCGAGGGAAACTCCCTGTATGCCAATTATCTGCTGATTTTTTTGCTCACGCAGATAATTGCACCACATATCTATATCTTTTACTTCTGTCTGTCCCCAAGTTATTACACCATCGCTCTCTCCATGGCCTCGCAAATCTATCAGTAAAATATTAAAGCCTAAATTGCGATAAATATCTACATAATTAATCGACATCGAACGATTTTGATACAAGCCATGAATAATGATAACTGCTTTTTTATTTTCCGAATTGTCGCTAATATACGTTGCAGTCAATTCATTAGTGCTATTTCCATACGGAGTGTAGATTGCTACTTTTTGTGCATTAGGATAATTAGCCTCAAGCTGATGAATGCGAGCTAAATCCTGCGAATGATTCACAAGACCTGTAAAATTTATATTCAGCTTTGGATTGCTCAACTCCTGATAAATTATATTGCCTAAAACTAACCCTAAAGTATTAAAAGTTATGACAGCTCCAATAACTATTCCTACAAAGAAAATGCACAATCTATGCAAAAACTTTTTCATTTATCTCATCACCTACTAAAAAATTTCTCAATTATCATAATGAGTATATATTATCTGCACTCAATAATAAAGCTAAATTTATGATAATTATTATCTGTTAATACCCTTTGTTGCATTTTAATTATTTTTTCTTTATAATTTAATTAAATATCACTTTTATTTAAGGAGGTCAGTTGATATGGACATTATAACTTTATCTCGATGGCAATTCGCTATCACCACTGTTTATCATTTCCTTTTTGTTCCGCTTACGCTCGGTATATCTATCTTTATCGCTATCATGCAAACGATGTATTTAAAGACAGATAAAATCGTCTACAAACGCTTGGCAAAATTCTTTGGAAAAATATTCATGGTCTGCTTTGCCATGGGCGTTGTAACAGGTATCGTGCAAGAGTTTCACTTCGGCATGAACTGGTCGGAATACTCTCGCTTTATGGGCGATATCTTTGGAGCACCACTTGCTCTTGAGGCTTTAACAGCATTTTTCTTAGAATCAGTATTTTTAGGTGTTTGGATTTTTGGCGAAAATCGCCTTTCCAAAAAATTGCACTGCATTTCCATTTGGCTCGTAGCTATCGGTAGCAATATCTCTGCATTTTGGATTTTAGTCGCTAACTCCTTTATGCAACATCCTGTCGGCTATGCACTTCAAAATGGACGTGCAGAAATGACCGATTTTCTTGCATTAATTACTAACTCCTATCTTCCAGGACAGTATGCACACACGCTTTTATCCGGTATTGTTACAGCAGGTACGATTGTCGTTGCTGTCAGTGCTTACAAAATCTTGCGTGGTGAAAATGTCGATACCTTTAAAACAGCGATTAAAGCGGGCATTATTTACTGCTTAATCGGCTTATTTGGAGTAATGGGTAGCGGTCATATGCAAGCTCAATACGTGGGAAAAAATGTTCCAATGAAAATGGCAGCTATGGAAGCATTGTGGGAAACTGAAAACCCTGCTCCATTTACCGTAATTGCCAATATCGACACTGAAAATAAAGTAAATACCAACAGCATTGAAATTCCTTATATGCTTTCTGCTCTAATCTACAATGCACCAGAAGGCGAAGTTAAAGGTATCAATGAAATGCAATCTCAGTACGTGCAAGAATATGGCTATGATGATTACATTCCAAATGTAGTATTGCTATTTTGGAGCTTTAGAATCATGATTGCCTGCGGTATGGCTTTAATGGGAGCTATGCTTTTAGCAGGATTACTTCTCTACACAAAACGCTTAGAGTACAATAAATGTTTCTTAAACTTACTTGTACTTTTAATTCCACTTCCATTCATCGCTAATAGCTTTGGCTGGATTTTAACTGAAGCCGGCCGTCAACCTTGGATGGTTTACGGCTTGCAAAAAGTTGCAGACGCTGTATCGCCAAATCTTACAACAAGTGAAATCTTAATCTCCATGATTGGCTTTACACTCGTTTATGCAATACTTGCTGTAGCTGCTATCTTAGTTGCTTTGAAGTTTATCAAAAAAGATGCTCACAAACTCGATGAATCTCATGAAGGAGGCGAGTTATAATGGATTTACAAGTTCTCTGGTTTATTCTCGTAACTGTATTATTCGTTGGTTTCTTCTTCCTTGAAGGTTTTGATTATGGCGTTGGCACTATCTTGCCGTTCTTTGGCAAAACAGATACAGAACGCCGTATGCTCATAAATACTATCGGACCTGTTTGGGACGGCAATGAAGTTTGGATGATTACAGCAGGCGGAGCGATGTTTGCGGCCTTTCCTCATGTATACGCTACCATGTTTAGTATGTTTTACATGGCACTATTTTTAATGCTCTTAGGTCTTATCGTTCGTGGTGTTGCTTTTGAATTTCGCAGTAAATTTGAATGTTCTACTTGGCGTACAACTTGGGATTATCTGATCTTCTTTGGCAGTGCTTTGCCTGCATTTTTGTGGGGCGTAGCTGTTACAAATATGCTCAAAGGTTTTGCCATCAATGAAAACATGATTTACAAAGGTACTTTTTTTGACTTGCTCTCTATCTACACAATCGTTGGTGGTATCGCCTTCGTCCTAGTGTTTGCTTATCACGGCGTGGCTTTTCTCACACTTCGCCTCGCTGATACAAAATTAATCGAACGCTTACGCATTGTCGGAGTATGCCTTGGTGGTACAGCTGCTATCTTTTATGTAATTTGGTTTATCTTAACCATCTTCAATACTGATATGGTGAATAGCATTTTAGCTATCGCTTTATACATCGTAGCAGCAGCTATTTTCGTCATCTCCATAATTTTATTATACAAAGCAAAATTGTATACTAAATCTTTCATCGCCTCTTCACTAGCTATCGTCTTCACTACTGTAGCTGTGTTTGCAGGATTATTCCCTCGCATTTTAATCTCCACTTTAAATCCAGATTGGAGTTTGACTATTTACAACGCTTCTTCAACAGAATATACTTTAACTATCATGACTGTTGCTGCCGTTGTATTTGTACCTGTCGTACTCATCTACCAAGGCTGGACTTATTGGGTATTTAAAAAGCGTATCAGTCATAAGGATTTAGAATATTAATTTGAGATTAAATTAGAAAGTATTTACTACATGATTGACAAAAATATTTTTAAAGATATTTTTTTGTACAAAAAGCATTTAATACTAATGCTGATTTCTAATATCATACAGGCATTTTTATTATCAGTAGCATCATATACTATTGCTTATCTTGCTAATGAATTGCTTTTTGAACAATTTTATTTAGATTATGCTACAGCAACCCCTTTATTAGGGTTGCTGTTTTTCTTTTTATCTATTAGGTCGATATTAAAATATTACAACGACTTAACAGCCAAAAAACTTTCGCTAAAACTGCAAAGTAATTTAAGGCAAAAGCTGCTTAAAGTCCTAGCCTATAATCCTCATTTGCAAAACAAGAGCGAAGGCGATTGGCTATCTCTTATCACTAAAGGCGTAGATAAATTAGATTCCTACATCACCGGATTTTTACCTCAATTTGCCATTTTAATCACCTTACCACCGATTTTACTTATAGTATCTTTTGTAAGCGATTGGATTTCAGGAATGATATTTTTAGTTACAGCACCGCTCATTCCTTTTTTTATGATGATGATTGGCAAATTAGCCGATAAGGAAAACAAACGTCAATGGCAATTATTTCAAAAGCTGACAAATTATATGTCCGACTTACTGCCAGGTTTATTAGTTCTCAAAGTTTACAACCAAATTGAAAATCAATTACAAATAGCCACAGATAACGGAAATAAGTTCAGTGAAGCTACGCTAAAAGTTTTACGCATAGCCTTTTTATCAGCTTTTATGCTTGAGTTTATCGCTACTCTTAGCATTGCTATCATCGCCGTAAATATCGGACTTCGCTTGCTCTCTGGTGAAGCTATGTTCTTGCCTACATTTTTTATGCTATTAATTGCTCCGCAATTTTATCAACCATTTCGCCAATTTGGCTCGGCATTCCACGATGCTATGAACGGTATAACAGCCTCTAATGAAATTTACTTTGCCATCAACAGTTTTAACTCAGATAATAATTTAGGCAATAAAATAAAATTATCAAATCCGCCACAGCTTGAATTTAAACAAGTAAACTTTGCCTATGAAAATAATGCTCCTCTTTGGCACAATTTAAATTTCACAATCTTGAAAGGAAAGCAAAATGTTTTAATCGGTCAAAATGGTATGGGCAAATCCACCTTATTGAAACTTCTATTAAAATCGCTCAAATTAATTGAAGGCAATATCTACATTGATAATAAAAATCTTTCTGCATTAAATACAATCAGTTGGCACAAAGAACTAGGCTATGCAACGCAAGAGCCGTATATCTTTACAGCTACGATAAGAGAAAATATCACACTTGGTAGAAATGTAAGTTTTGCAGATATCCTCTCTGCCACAGATAAAGCTAATTTAACGCAATTTATCAATGATTTGCCCCAAGGCTTTGATACAGTAATCGGCAATAACATAAAGCTCAGCTTTGGGCAAAAGCGTCGCCTTGGTCTTGCAAGAGCCTTGCTCACAAATCCAAAACTACTCCTGTTAGATGAGCCTATGGAAAATTTAGATAGCAACAATGAACGCCTTGTGCAAAATTTGCTCAACGATTTAAAAACAAAAACGACTATCTTGATTATCGCTCATCGAGAACAAACGATAAAGCAAGCAGACCACATCATCTTACTAGAAAACGGCAATAGCTATGAATTTGATACCTTCAAAGAATATATGGACTTTAAAGGAATTTATAATCATGAATAAATCAGCTAATTTAAATCTCCTAAACAATTTATTTAAAGTTATGCGATTTCGCCTTATCCTCGTGATTTTAGTTGGCACAATCGCCATGATAAGCACTATAGCTTTAATGGGATTATCCGCTTGGCTAATTAGTACAGCTTCACTTCAAGTTCCCCTTTACGTACTTTCCTTAGCGATTGTCGGCGTGCGTTGCTGTGGAATCATGCGAGCCGTTTTCCGCTATTTAGAGCGATATTTACTGCACCAAATAGGTTTTAAGCTATTTACAAAATTTAGAGTATCCGTTTTAAAACAAGTAACAACTGCCCTGCCCTTTTCCAAACCATCCAATAGAAATCAGCAAACAAACAGCACCAGTAACACCTTTGATATCATCGTAAATGCAGTAGATTCACTTAGAGATAATTTTCTGCGATTTTTCTTGCCACCGATTACAGCTACAATCGTTACTTTTTTAGCCATCTTCTGGCTAAGTTATTACAGCTTTTTATTAGCTATACTACTATTTATATCTTGGCTCTTATTTGCCATAATCTTGCCTTTTACCTTCTTTAATGCTTACCATAGACACAGCAAGCTTTTTAAACAAAAGCATTCAATATCTTTAGTCCAGCAGATTATGGATTTTTACGAAGGAAATCTCGAACTGCAAACTTATAATTACCAAGAAGATAAATTATCCTCTTGCAATATTTCTATTTTACAATATCAAAACGAACAAGAATCGCTCTTTAAACTAAAAAGCAAAATAACTATGTACAGCGAAATATTAGCTAGTCTATTTTTAGTCATACTATTTGCTCTACTCATCAATCTTGTAGGCCAATATAAATTCAATGCAGTAATGGCAATTACTATACTTTTAAGCCTTCAAGCTCTTTGGGAAAACCTCTCCCTACTTCCTGCTCTCACCAAACAAGTTCACGAAGCCAAAGAAGATTTCCAATCGCTAAAGCCATTTATAAATAAGACAAAATTTATTGCCAAAGAAAATTCGCCAATAAAATCCTACAATCTCTCAGAAGCTACTATCTTAACTGTAGAAAATTTAAGTTTTGGCTACACTACACCCATTTTAAAAAATTTGAACTTTAAACTAACTAAAAACAAAAAAATCTTGCTTCTAGGCGAAAGTGGCTGTGGAAAATCCACACTATTTTATGTCTTAACTAAGGTTTTAGAGCCAATGAAGGGAAATATTTTCTTGCACGAAAAAAATTATCAAGAATTAACTACAGCAGATATCGAAGAAAATATTGCTGTATCCTTTCAAAATCATCATCTATTTCAAATGAGTATAAAAGAAAATTTCCGCATGATTTATCCAAAAATCACAGATGAAGAAATCATAATTTCATTAAACAGCGTAGATTTAAAGCAATTTGCTACAAAAAAAGGATTAGACTATCAAATAAATCAAGATGGAAACAATTTATCAGGAGGTCAAAAACATCGCCTGCAACTTGCTATTTGCCTTGCCAAACAAAAAAATATTATTCTATTAGACGAACCTACAGCCGGTTTAGATATAAAATCTGCCAAGAGCTTTTTAAATAAATTAATCAGCTCTTACAACGATACAACAATGTTCGTATCCTCGCACGATTTAAGTCTTCTTGACTATTTTGATGATGTAATCATCTTAGCAAATAAGACAATTATCGAACAAGGTGAAATTAAACGCTTGCTACAAGATAGAAAAACTTTTCTCTCAAAATTAATAAATTACCATAATATGATTTAATTTATAAGTGTAATATCTTATAATAGTATGTATACATTATAATTTTATTTATATACGCAGTAATTTTAGAGGTGATTTTTATGCTAGGCATTGAACGACGTAAGAAAATAATGGAACAATTAAATGCACATCAAAAAGTATATGTACAGGATTTAAGTAAATTATTTGATGTAACTGATGAAACAATAAGACGAGATTTAGAAAAACTCGAACAGCAAAATTTAGTAAAGCGTTGTTATGGCGGTGCTATTATCAACGACCATACAAGCCAAGATATCTCATTTTTAAAACGCATTGATATAAACAGTACAAATAAAAAATATATAGCAAAAAAGGCTGAAATTCTAGTTAATGATGGAGATACTTTAATGGTCGATGCTAGTACAACTTGCCTTTCATTACTGCGTCATTTAAGGGACAAAAAAAATTTGACAATCATTACAAATTCAATACGTGTAATTAATGAATTTGTCAATAGTGACTACAATATAATTTCTACCGGTGGAAATCTTCGTGCTCACTCATATGCTCTTGTAGGAAAAACAGCTTGTGATACACTGCAAAAATACTATGTAGATACAGCTATAATATCTTGTAAAGCTTTAAGCATACAACGGGGACTTATGGAATCTAATGAGCCTGAAAGCATTATTAAACAGCAAATGATTGCTCAAGCTCAAAAAACTATTTTACTTGCTGATAGTACAAAATTTGATAAAACAGCTTTTACACACACTTGTACTTTAGATAAAATAGATTATATTGTAACAAATAAAGAGCCCGAAAAGGAATGGTTAGAATTTATTCACAAGAATAATATTAAAATTATGTATTAAAAGAATAAAGAGCTAGTTAATTTAATATGACTAGCTCTTTATTTTTATTAATTAAAATATTATTCTAAGAAAAATACTTGTTGCATTTTAGGCTGTGCACCTGTTTTAGGGTCCATCTCCATAACCATTACATCTTTCATATATTCATTCCATTTATCAACAACAGCACTTTTTGCTTGATACTGTTCAGCATACGCTACACCTTTTTCACATTCAAAATAACCAAATAATTCATTTCCTACATTCCAAATTGTATAATTTTTTATTCCAGCTTCTTTTAATACTTTTTTCATTTCATCCCAAATATTATCATGACGTCTTTTATATTCTTCTAATTTACCATCTTTAATCATAGCTTTCCACGCAAATCTTTCCATTATAAAACACATCCTATCTAAAATTTTCTAAAATTAAGAGGCTTGCTATTTAACAAACCTCTTAAATAATATACCATTATTTATTTTTAATTACTTAATCTCATGACCATAGCGTTCAATTTCAATTTCTTTAAGCGTTTTTCCTTCTGTTTTAGGAGCACCAATCACACCTATTAACCAACTAATAAAGGCAAATACGCAAAGCATCATTGCAGCATATCTAAAGCCTAAGCTAGTCATAATGATAGGTACACAAAAGCCCCATACAGCAGCTAAAATACGCGTAATAAAAAACGTTAATCCTTGAGCTGTAGCTCTATATTTTGTTGGGAATAATTCAGAGCACCATAATTGATAAAAAGCCTGTTGACCAGAACCATTATTAACCCCTGCAAAAATTGTAAACATAATTAACATCCACATAGCTAACATTTCTGGAGGCAAAGTCCAAACAAACCAAGCTACTACATAAATACCACCAATAATACCATATAAAATACGACGACTCATCTTATCGCCAAATTGCATAAAGATTAAAAATGTACCTACGAAAGATATAACAAATGAACCTACACTCATTAATTGAGACATACTATTAGATAAATTACCTACATGTTCATAAATATATGGCATGAAAAAGCCCCATGTACTAGCACATAGATTCCAAATTGTATAAACACCACAGAGAAATAATACTGTTTTTAAATTAATACCAGATAAAAGTTCACTATAAGAAACAGGTTTTACTCTTCCTTCAGCAATAAGCTTTTGTTCAGCTTCTTTAGCTGCTTTCCAATCTTTAGATTCTGGCATTTTTAAACGTTGATACCAAACCCATGCAGCAACAATAATCAAATGAGCAAATACTATTCTATTACCAATAAGTCCATATTGATTAATCCAAGCTGAAATTAAAAGTACTACCGCAGGTCCAAGAGCCCATGCAAATTGTGCAGAACCACAATGTTTCGCCCTATCTTTTGCCGGAGCTTCTTCTGCTATAAGAGTCCATGAAGCAACAATATCTGCTCCTACACCTAAACCTACAATAATATATCCACCTAATAACATTGGATAATTTACACCAAATACAATTAAAAGCATACCAATGATGTAAATTAATAAATCATATGTGTACACAAATTTACGTCCATATTTATCACAAATACGACCACCAATCAATGCCCCAACTGCTGCTGAACCTGCATTCGAAGATAATGCAGCAAGTGCACCCATTTGAACGCCGTCCATTCCCAAATATGCCTGCCAAAGACTAAGACCAGCTGCTCCTGCAACAATAGAACCTGCATCAATATAGGAAGTCATCGCTGCTAATATTGTTTTTTTCCAAGGTGATGGTTCTTGATACGCCATAATAATACCCTCTTTATCTTTTATTCATTTATAAAGAATTTTCCTTTGTATTCACTTGATTTAGTTTGAATTATGTTGTTAAGGTAACATTAGTAAAATTAAAAAAATTTAAATTCGTATTAACGGTTATATGAAATTAAAATTCATATAACCATTAATTTACTTATGCAGTTAATCTAAAAAATCTTCATTAAGATTAATTTTAAAATCTTTTGCCAACTGACGAAAATTTGAATCGCTAATAGTTTGCTTTCTACCATTATCCAAAGTGCGAATACCACCCATTGAACGTACTTTTACACAAATTTCAGCAGCTTTTTCTGCTGTATCCATAAAACCAAAAGCTTCATCAAAATCTTTACCACAACAAAATAATCCATGATGAGCCCAAACAACTAAATTATATTTTTCCATAAGTTTGCTTGTAGCCTTAGCAATTTCAGCTCCACCAGGTACCATCCACGGAACTACTCCTATACCTTCTGGGAAAATAACTGGATTTTCAGTTGCCATCTCCCACAATTCATGAGTAAAAGCTTTTGCTTCAAGCGGAAGAACAAATGTAAGTGCAATAATATTTGTTGGATGTGCATGATAGATTACATGATTTTCACCATTAGTAAGTATTTTTTTTATTTCATGATTCTTTAAATGCGTAGGAAATTCACTTGTAGGTCTATGACCAACAATTAACCCCCATACTACAGAATAGTTTTCGCCTTTTTCATCAATTTTAGCAATACCAATATTTTCTTCTGGAGCTAAAATTACATTTCTCATATATCTGCCTGTACCTGTAACTAAAAAATATTCATTAGCTAATTTAGGTACACTTATGCCAATTGGAATCCAATTTTCAGGTTCTTTTAGCTGATCTTTAATTTCTTCAATTTCTTCAGATTTTATACGATAAGTTAAATTACCGCCATTACGTTCATGCCAACCTTTGCGAAAAGCATCATCAGTTAGACGGACAAAACCTTGTACAAATTTTGCATCAGTAACTAACATTTAAAATTCAAGTCCTTTCAATCTTTACATTTCATAATTCACTGTTTTTAACTATTGTAAGTATTATCATCTCTTAAATAATACATCTTTTTCATATTCTTTTACAACTTTGTACCAATCTTTACCTACAGGAACATTATTTATTTCACAGAAATGATTCCAAACATCGCTAAATGGTAAAGTTTTAAGTTCTTCAAGAGAAGCCAATAAATTTGTAAAATCTCTATCATCTTGCATTTGTTTAAGTTGTGCCTGTGGTTCTAATAATGCAACTAGTAATGCCTTTTGCATATTTCTCATGCCAATTACCCAAGCTGCAATACGATTAATGCTTGCGTCAAAGAAATCAAGACCAATAAATACACGATTTAATGCATTACAACGAACAAGCTCTTTAGATAACTCTTGAAGTTCATCATCTAATTTAATTACATGGTCACTATCCCAACGAACAGGGCGACTTACATGAAGTGCTAAACTATCATTAAATAATAACATAGAGGAAATTTTATCTGAAACTACTTCTGTTGGATGATAATGTCCTGTATCTAATAAGCACATTAAATTATTTTTAGCAGCATAATTCATATAAAATTCATGTGAACCAACAGTATAAGATTCAACACCAATTCCAAATACTTTACCTTCAATAGAATCCGCAATATTCTTCTTATCGTATTTTACAGTAAAAATTTTGTCTAAAGAATCTTTAAGTCTAGCACGAGGTCCAATTCTATCTGCTGGAACATCTTTTGTTCCATCTGGAATCCAAATATTATTAAGAGAAGTCATACCTAATTCTTCCCCAAAATAATTTGCAATTTTACGAGAAGCTATGCAATGTTCAATCCAAAAATCACGAATAGATTTATCAGGATGAGATAATGTCATATTTTCACTTGCTTTTTCATGAGAAAACATTGTTGGATTAAAATCTAGTCCAATACCTTCTTGTTTTGCAAAATCTACCCAAGCTTTAAAATGTTTTGGTTCAATTTTATCGCGGTCAACTTTTTCATCAGTAATTCTATATGATGCATGTAAATTTAATTTATGCTTACCTGGAATTAAAGAATATGCTTTACTAATATCTGCCATTAATTCATCTGGATTTGTCGCTCTACCTGGATAATTACCTGTTGTAGCAATGCCACCAGTCAAAGAATCTGAATCAAACCCTAAAACATCATCACCTTGCCAACAATGCATAGAAATTCTTACTTTACCAAGAGTTTCTAATGCTTTATCAACATCTACACCAATAGCTGCATATTTTTCTTTTGCTTCTTCAAATCTTGACATAATATATATCCTCCTAAAGTACAATTTATTTATATAATTAGTTTATAATTTACAGAATTAAACTTCCCAAAAACGACCTTCAACAATTTCCGATTTTTTTACATCAAAAGATTTAGCTATACATTTACGAGCTTCAATTAAATCAGGAAATTCTTGAGATTTTCTCATTTGTGCAACGATATTGCCAACAGCAGTAGCTTCAATAGGTCCTGCATAAATATCTTTTCCAGTATATTTGGCAGTTAAGCGATTTAAGAAAATGTCCTGACAACCGCCACCAATAATATGAATACTCTTATACTCTCTATGCGTAACTTCTTCAATTTCTTTTACTGTTTCAGCATAATATTTCGCTAAACTATTATATATACAGTAAAGAATTTCGCCTTCTGTTTCTGGAATTTCTTGATTTGTTTTTTTGCAATAATCTTTAACTGCTTGAATCATACTTTTTGGGGCTAAAAATGATTCATCATTTACATCTATAATGGAAGGGAAATATTTAGCTATATCTGCTAAAGTAAACAATTCGTTAAAAGTGTACTTATGGCGAAATTCTTTACGTACACACTGCATCATCCACATACCCATGATATTTTTTAAATAACGATAGCGATAATGATATCCGCCTTCATTTGTAAAATTATGTTTACGACTTATCTCTGTACAATCTGGAATCATTCTTTCTATTCCCATCAAAGACCATGTACCAGAACTTAAATAAATTGAATTATACTCATTTGTTGGTACTGCAAGTACAGCAGATGCAGTATCATGTGTAGGTGGTAAAATAACTTCTGTAATAAAACCAACCTCTTTTACTATTTCATCTTTCAGCATTCCTACACTAGTTTTAGGCATATAAATTTTTCCAAATATGTCTTTAGGAATGCCTAACATATCTATAAGCTCATAATCCCAATCTTGAGTGTTTGCATTTACCATTTGTGTTGTTGTGGAATTGGTATATTCATTTTTGATATTTCCCGTCAATAAAAAATTCAAATACTCTGGAACCATCATAAAATGTTTTGCTTTATCCAACAATTCCGGTTTAGTTTTCTTTAATGCATATAATTGATAAATTGTATTAAATATCAGTTTTTGAATTCCATTTCTAGCATATAAATCTTTTTCAGAAATTATTTTATAAACTTCTTTATCCATACCTTCAGTTCTACTATCACGATATGCAACTGTATCTCCAAGAAGTTTTTTATCTTTATCTAATAATACAAAATCAACTCCCCAAGTATCTATTCCAATACTTTGTGGAATTCTGTTGAGTTCTTTGCATTTCTTTAATCCATTAATTATTTCTGTAAATAATCTATCTAATTCCCAACATAAATGTCCATTTTTTTCTACCAATCCATTAGGGAAACGATATATTTCTTCAAGAACAATCTTGCCATTTTCTAACCATCCTAGAATATGACGTCCACTAGACGCTCCAATATCTATTGCTAAATAATATTTTTTCTTTTCCAATTCACGCACTTCTTTCTGTGTTTTATTGGTATTTTTTTGTTTTATCTTTATTGTTTATATAATACAACACAAATAAATATAAGTCAACATAAAGATACACTATATTTTTGTTTTTTGTGAAAATTATTATATCTGTTACAATTCATCTTAATAATCATATTATATATTTCATTTTCTAATTTTCTATAAACTTAAAAAATAGATTAATTTTAAAAGTATGTTGCAATATAGGTTTTATGGGTGTATAATAGACTTAGAAAACGTTTACTAGGATAAAAATATATATAAATTTATTATTTATTAGGAGGATTTTATCATGGCAGTTTTAGTATGTGGTGGTGCTGGCTATATCGGTTCTCATATGGTCTATGAATTAGTAAAAAATGGCGAAGATGTTGTTGTTATCGACAATCTTGTAACAGGTCATCGTGCTGCGGTAGACCCTAAAGCTAAATTTTATCAAGGCGATATTCGCAATATGGCAGACCTTGATAAAGTATTCACAGAAAATAACATTGAATCTATTATCCACTTTGCTGCATTCTCTCTCGTAGGGGAAAGCGTACAAGCTCCATTAAAATATTTCAATAACAACACTTGTGGTATGGAAGTTCTTCTTGAAGCAATGGTTAAATACAATGTAAATAAAATTGTATTCTCCTCTACTGCTGCTACTTATGGCGAACCAAAACGCGTTCCTATTTTAGAAACAGATGAAACAAATCCTACTAATCCATACGGCGAATCGAAACGCATGATGGAAAAAATGATGAAATGGGTAGATGCTGCTAACGGCATTAAATACGTATCCTTGCGTTACTTCAACGTAGCAGGTGCTATTGAAGACGGTCATATCGGTGAAGCTCACGTTTGCGAAACACATTTAATTCCAATCATTTTACAAGTTCCACTCGGAAAACGCGACCATATCACTGTATTTGGTACTGATTACGATACAGCAGACGGCACTTGCATTCGCGACTACGTTCATGTAATGGATTTAGCTGACGCTCATATGCGTGCATTAAATTACCTTCGTGAAGGCAATGAAAGCAGTATATTCAACCTCGGCACAGGCGATGGTTTCTCTGTAAAAGAAATGATTGATGCAGCAGAAAAAGCTATCGGCAAAAAAATCAAAATTGAATACGGTACTCGTCGTGCTGGCGACCCTGCTAGACTCGTTGCTTCAAGTGCAAAAGCTCAAGAAATTTTAGGCTGGCAGCCAAAATATACTAACATGGAAGACATCATTCGCACTGCATGGAATTGGCATGAAAAACACCCAAACGGCTACGAAGATGTAAAAGCTTAATCTATAAGATATAATTCGGTCTTTTGTATTTAAAGGGGAATTTTTTACGATGACAGTTGATATAAATAAAGAAATAAACCGACTTTTAAACTTTGCTCTACAGCAAGGATTAATCAAAGAAGAAGATAAATTCTACAGTGCAAATTTGCTTTTAGATGTTTTGCACACAGATGAATTTGAACTAGTAGAAATAGATGAAAGATTACCTATCGCTCATGAAATCTTAGAAAATATGCTCGATTATGCTGTAGCAAACAATCTTTGCGAAGATACAGTTGTACAGCGTGATTTATTTGATACTCGCATTATGAACTGCGTAATGCCTCGCCCTAGCGAAGTCATTGCTAAGTTTAAAGCTTTGTATAAAAAATCACCTGTTCAAGCTACTGATTATTTCTACAAAACCAGCATTGCTTCTAACTACATTCGCAAGGATAGAATTGATAAAAATATTATTTGGAAAGCTGATACTCAATACGGCGATTTAGATATTACAATTAATTTATCTAAACCTGAAAAAGACCCTAGAGATATCGCTAAAGCAAAATTGATAAAATCTTCATCTTATCCAAAATGCTTATTGTGCCGTGAAAATGAAGGTTATGCAGGCAATTTAAATCACCCAGCTCGTCAAACTCATCGCTTAATGCCAATGGATTTTGACTCTCATCAGTGGTTTATGCAATACTCTCCATACACTTATTACAACGAACACTGCATTTTATTGAACAGCGAACACGTTCCAATGAAAATTTGCCGTGCAACATTTGAAAACCTCTTGAATTTTGTTGACTACTTGCCACATTATTTCTTAGGTTCTAATGCTGATTTACCAATCGTTGGCGGTTCTATCTTATCCCACGACCACTATCAGGGCGGACATTATACTTTTGCTATGGAAAAAGCACCTATCGAAGAAACCTTCAAAATCGAAGGCTTTGATAATATCTCCGTCGGTCGTGTAAAATGGCCAATGTCTGTTCTTCGTGCTTCAAGTTCTAACAAAAAAGATTTGATTGACTTTGCCGTACACATACTCAATAAATGGCGTAATTACTCTGATGAATCTGTAGATGTTCTAGCACATAGCGATGGACAGCCTCACAATACTATCACGCCAATTGGACGCGTTAGAGCAGGCAAATATGAACTTGATTTAGTGCTTCGCAACAACCGCACAACTGAAGAATATCCACTCGGTATCTTCCACCCACATAATGAAGTTCATCACATCAAAAAAGAAAATATCGGCTTGATTGAAGTTATGGGTCTTGCTGTATTGCCAGCTCGCCTCAAAGATGAACTTGCCAAAGTTAAAGAATACTTCATCGAAGGTAAAGAAGATATTTCAGATGATGAACAAGTGGCAAAACATGCTGATTGGTACAAAACTTTGCGTGAAAAATACTCCGACATTGATGCTAATGATGTTGAAGCTATGTTAAAAGCTGAAGTAGGTACTATCTTTATGACTGTTTTACTTCACGCAGGCGTATTCAAACGCAATATCAAAGGTATTCAAGCATTCAATAAATTTGTTGAAAGTCTATAATAAAAAATGCCATCTGCAAATTTACTGGCAGATGGCTTATCTTCAATATATTAATAAAGAATATATTGAAAATATCGAAAGATAATATTATCACTATCAAGGGATTTGAATAAAATGAAATCAACTACAATTATTGACGTAGCTAAGAAAGCTGGTGTTTCAGTCGCCACGGTATCGCGTGTTGTCAATGGTAATTATCCAGTTAAAGATTCTACTCGTCGCAAAGTCTTAGAAACAATCAAAGAATTAAAATATATACCAAATATCCAAGCCCGTGAGTTGAACACACAACATTCATCTATAATCGGCGTCATTGTGCCAAGTTTGTTTAACACTTTCTTTGCTGAAGTCGTCAATGGCATTGAAAGTTTTGCTACTATGAGCGGTTATACACTTCTTTTGACTTATACAAAAGATGACCCTATTAGCGAAAAAAAATGCATGAATGAATTGTTGATGCGTAATGTATCTGGCATTATAAATATCAGTCCAAATACAGAACAGGTAGATATCAAATTCTTTGACCAAATAGCAGAACGCATTCCTATGGTATTTATAAACTCCTACATCAAGCGTCCATCTATTTCTTATGTGTACAACGATGAACGAGTGGGTGCTAAAATAGCTTTAGATTATTTGTATTCACTAGGTCATCGCAATATCTGCTTTGTCAGAGGGGAACGAAGCGACTCTTATGAATTCAAGCAGGATATATATGTAAAATTCATGAAGGATATTTGCTCTTTTAACAGTGAAAATATCTTAAATGTAGGTGCGGGAAATAGCATTGATACGGTAGAATTTACAACAAATAAAGTAATGGATAGATTAACTAAAAGAAAAGATATCACAGCTATTTTTTGTTGCAATGATTTAATGGGTATCGGTGCAGTAAATGCCTGCAAGCGACTTGGTTTAAAAGTTCCGGAAGATATTTCTATCATGGGATTTGATAATGTATCGTTAAGCCATTTTATCGAACCTAAATTGACAACTATGGATCAAAACATGATGACTTTAGGCTGGACAGCGGCAAGCCTTTTAATGGAAAAAATAGCTCAAGAAAATCGCACAAGTCGCCAAGTTGTACTGCAAAACACTTTGATTTTGCGTGATACAACAGCTCCTGCCAATAAAAATAAAAATTAAAATCAGAAAGAAGTAATTTAAATGACAGTAACAAAACAAGATTTTGGAAAAACTTCTAGCGGAAAGCAAGTTTATATCTTCACATTGAAAAATAATAAAGGCGAATATGTAAATATCTTAAATTACGGCTGTATAATTCAAGCTATCGCAGTTGAAGGCAATGACGGTAAATTGCACGATGTTGTTTTAGGCTACGATACTATCGCTGAATATGAAAAAGATACCTTTTTCTATGGTGCATTTATCGGACGCTGTGGCAACCGCATAGCAGACGGCAAATTCACTTTGAATGGCAAAACATATGAATTGGAAATCAACAACGCACCAAATCATTTACACGGTGGTTCTAACGGCTTTAATACAAAAGTGTACAACGATTTTACTATCGGCGAAAATAGCGTATCTTTAAGACGCACGTCTCCTGACGGCGAAGCTAATTATCCAGGAAATCTCGAAGTAGAAGTAACGTACACCTTTGATGATAACTCTTGCTTAGCTATTGATTACAAAGCTACAACAGATGCTGATACTGTAGTAAATTTAACAAACCATAGCTATTTTAACTTAGATGGCGAAGGTGCTGGCACAGTTTACGACCAAATGTTAAAATTAAATTGCTCTGCAATGATTCCTATCAACGAAAATCTAATTCCTACAGGCGAAATTCGCACTATTGAAAAAGACTCTGCTTTTGATTTTAGCGAAGGTAAAAAAATCGGTCAGGACATCGAACAAGATGATGAACAATTAAAAATTGCCGCAGGTTATGACCATACAGTTGTACTTCCTAAACATGAAGGCTTATACACTTTTGCCGAAGCAAAATCTTTAAAAACTGGCATTTGCTTAAAAGCTGCAACAACGCTTCCAGGAGCACAGCTTTACAGTGCAAACTTCCTTGAAGGAAAAAAAGGCAAAAAAGGTCATATCTACAATCGCCGTGGTGCTTTCTGCTTAGAAACTCAATATGTGCCAAATGCTGTAAATTGTGATGTATTCACTTCTCCAATTCTAAAAAAAGGCGATACAACTCATACAACTACAACTTATACATTTAGTAAAGAAAAATAATCTAAGTGAACTACTCTCACTTACGCTAAAGCTTGGAAGTTTTATGTCTTTAAATTGATATTTTCCTTTTTTAGCTAATTTAATTAATCCCAAAAAAGACTTAAACATGCCGTCTACTTCTTTTAAGATTTGCTGTGCCATATTTGAATTTAAAAGTTTATAATTAGTACTATTTTTTAATAATGCATAGTTTCTTTCATAATTCAAATACTCGCTCTCTTGAAAGTAATATTGTCGC